>ENA-ORUN01000006-ORUN01000006.1-human-gut-metagenome-genome-assembly--contig:-NODE-6-length-215544-cov-9.778949_pt1 | contig 215544 bp, 173 predicted proteins | sample MGYA00242080_ERZ509209 | MGnify/ENA primary metagenome ERZ509209 (study PRJEB26280, sample SAMEA2338786) | human gut metagenome | biome: human gut; feature: human-associated habitat; material: faeces... | reverse complement strand
TGGTAGAGCACCTGACTCTTAATCAGGGTGTCCAGGGTTCGAGCCCCTGATCGCGCATTTGCGGGTACCGTTTCTGTAGTGCAACTACGGGGATGGTGCTTTTTTTGTGCGTAAGCAATGAGTCCACATACACCAAAAAAGGAACAGGTTCTAGAGAAAGCTTGCTTTCAGAAAGAACCTGTTCCTTTTTTGGTGATGCGGCGAATGCCGCATCAGTGAGATATAGCGAAGCGGAATGGAACTGTATGTGGACTCATTGCGATTAAGAAGAGACGAATGCCGCATCAGTGAGATGTAGCGAAGCGGAATCGAACTGTATGTGGACTCATTGCGATTAAGAAGAGGCGAATGCCACATCAGTGAAATGTAGCGAAGCGGAATGGAACTGTATGTGGACTCATTGCGATTAAGAAGAGGCGAATGCCGCATCAGATTCTCCTATACTTAGCAAGAATACCCAGCAATTTATTGATAGCAATCGGTTTAGACATATAATCATTCATTCTGACATCAATACTTCCATTCATTAGATTAACTAATTCCTTACCAATAGAAAGTCCTAATCCGTATCCGTATTTAATAAATCAGCGTAATACACAGAAGTATAGTCTCTGCAAAGAACTTCTAAAAATTGACGTTCCTGTTCTAGAGCAGAGATACTTTAATTTAAGGTAGTGTGTAAGATTTTTTTTGTCATAAGGGTAAAAATCACTTTCTAAAACACTATTTTTATACGTTTCATAAATTTATATGTATATTAAAATATATAATATTTAAATAAATTTATATGATAATACTGCAAAAATGGCATGTCAATTAAGTTATGGGAGGGTTTAAATAAAAAAATAACTTCAAAATGTACAATTGAAGTTGAATTTGTTATAATAAAAAATTGAGTAAAATAATTGGAGGATAAAAATATGGATATGAACATTGTTTGTTTGGATTTAGAGGGAGTTTTAGTTCCTGAAATATGGATTGCATTTGCAGAGGAGACAGGAATTCCTGAACTTAAGAGAACAACAAGAGATGAGCCTGATTACGATAAGCTTATGAAATATAGAATTAACATTCTTAAAGAACATGGATTAGGTCTTAAAGAAATACAGGATACAATTGCAAAGATTGATCCTATGCCAGGTGCTAAGGAATTTTTAGATGAACTTAGAGCAATGACTCAGGTAATTATTATAAGTGATACATTTACACAGTTTGCAGGTCCATTAATGAAAAAATTAGGATATCCTACAATTTTCTGTAATTCATTAGAAGTTGCTGAAGATGGTGAAATCACAGGATTTAAGATGAGAATTGAAAATTCAAAACTTACAACAGTTAAAGCGTTACAGTCAATTGGATATCAGACAATTGCCAGCGGTGATAGTCACAACGACCTTGGAATGATTAAAGCAAGTAAAGCGGGATTTTTATTTAGAAGTACAGAAGAAATAAAGAAAGAATATCCTGAACTTCCTGCATTTGAAACATATGATGAATTAATGGATGCAATTAAGAAGGCATTATAGACAAACAAAAACCACATCAATTTGATGTGGTTTTTGTTTGTCTATATAATATTTAGTTAAAAGATTTATAGTAAATTGAAATTCCTGAGTCCTGATACAAAAATGAAATTAATACATCTTTAGTTCTCCACCAGGATTCTTTGTATCCATTTGAATATTCTCTGCTGTAAGTAGCAGGACCAAATTGGGAAGAAGCATCAGCGATAATTGAATCATAAGCTGAAGCATCTAACTTTCCATATTGCCAGCGAACTTCTATAAGTTTGTTATCTTTAAATACATAAACTAAAGATGCGGAAGCGTCGGAAACATTAGCTACAGTTCCGAATGCTGTAGGGTCATTTTTACCATTAAATGAATATGTAAGATAAGTATATCCATCAACTGATGATGAATCATCTGGATTATCTAAAGTATCATCGGACTTACTCTCTAATGCTTTGATTTCATCCATGGATGATGCAAAACTAATGTTTCTAAAATTAATTTCTGAATCCGCAATTTCTGTCTGGTCACCGCTTTCATTCTGAACAACAACAGGTGGAACAGTAGTGCCGGAGTAACTTGAACTTGCAGCGATTGTTCCTGAAGTTGATGATGACTCGTTTTTATTTCGGGAACATTGAACAACAAAGAAAATTAAAACTATAGCTAAAAGTGCAATAGTAATAATTTCAGCAATATGCTTGTTAGAAGAAGTGTTATTGTTAGAATTGTTTGTTGAAATATTGTCAGATGAAACATCTGAATATTTATTATCGTTGTTATTATTATCGGACATAAAACCCTCCTTAAGTAAAAAAATCTATTTTAATAATAGTAAATAAATTAAAAAATCACAATAGAAAATTAATATCTCATATGATTATTTACAAAAATATACATAAAATCGCTTAATAAAAGAAAAATATTAATAAATATCAATAAAAACATTGAAAATATACTTTATATATTTTAGAAATTTGATATAATTTAACACGTAGTACCTAATACTTGATTTTACGAAGAATCGTAAAATAGAACCACTCCTAGGGTTCATAAGTATACTAACATATTTTTCAGTCCGGAACGGTTAAGGCAAGGGGGCCCTAACCGTTCTTTACGTTTATAAGAAAAAAGATATAATAGTACAAAATTATAATTAAGAGGTGGTGGACAAAATGAAGGGATGGCTTGTAGTTAACGGATATTTAAATAGTGATAAATTTAATGAAATATACCAATGGCTTGTAATTGCAGCAAAAAAACAGAATTGTGAATTGAAAATAATGACTAATGACAGGTTGCTATCAATTCTTGGAATAGAAAGTGGGAAAGTAGATTGGAATAACAAGCCGGATTTTGTAATATTTTGGGATAAGGATTACAAATTAGCAAGATTATTGGAAAAAACAGGATTAAAAGTATTCAATAATGCAAGGGCAATTGAGGTTTGCGACGATAAAGCATTAACATTTATTGCTTTAAAAAATGAAGAGATAAAGATGCCAAAAACATTCATGTCACCAATGACATTTGAAAAAGAATATTCAGATTATGCATTTTTAATGCAGGTTGAAGGAAGCATAGGATTTCCGTTCATAATAAAAGCAAATAAAGGCTCGTTTGGAGCACAGGTGTATAAAGTTAACAATCATCAGGAAGCCATAGATACAATAAAAAAAATAGATGGAAATGAATTCATAATGCAGGAATTTGTAAAAAGTTCAGTAGGTAAGGATTTGAGATTAAATGTAGTTGGAAATAAAGTAGTCGCGGCAATGAAGCGTTTAAACGAGGATGATTTTAGAGCGAATATAACCAATGGTGGAAAAATGGAACAGTATAATCCAACACAAAAACAACAGGATATGGCATTAAACGTGTGCAGGGCACTGGGATTAGATTTTGCAGGAGTTGATTTGATGTTTGGAGAAAATGATGAACCGATTTTTTGCGAAGTGAATTCCAATGCACACTTTAAGAATATATGTGATTGCACAGGCATAAATGTTGCTGATACAATTATTGAATATGTTATAGATAAGTGCAAATTATAATACAAAGTCTGGTTTGGAGTTGTTAATTATGACAGGTTACATGATTTATGAAAAAAACGATGCACAGAAAAATAAAATGTATGTTGAAATGCATAAAGAAGCCTTTGCAGATTTTGGTGTAGATATAAAACTAGTACTGACAGATAAAATTTATAAAGAACATAAAATGGAGTTAGGAAAACCTGATTTTGTAATAAACAGAAGCAGGGATTATATAATTTCAAAAGAGTATGAAAAAATCGGAATCAGGGTATTCAATTCGTCTGAAGTAACAAGAATTGCAAACAATAAAGGCTTAACATATAAATTTCTAAAGGGAAAAGTACCATTTATGCCAACGGAATATGAAAAACTAATGTTAATAAGTGGTGTAAATGTTAATAACAATTTGATTTCATATCCTTATGTGTTAAAAAGTTGTAGTGGTCATGGTGGAAGTCAGGTATTTATGATTAATTCAAATGACGATGAAGAGATTGCAATTAAAAAAATTGAAAATGATAAATTTGTAAAACAACAATGCTGTACAGATTTAGGAAAAGATGTAAGAGTATATATAATAGGGAATAAAGTGGTGGCAGCAGTTTTAAGAACCTCAGAAAAAAGCTTTAAAAGTAATTATAGCCTGGGCGGAAATGTTTCTTTATATGATTTAAATGAGACTGAAAGAAAATATGTAGACACAATTACACAAATGTTACCAATGGATTTTGCTGCAATAGATTTTATATTTAACAATGGGCAGGCTGCATTTAATGAAATAGAAGATGCAGCCGGCGCCAGAATGTTATATAGCATATCTGATATAGATATCGTAAAAATGCAGGTTGAATATATGATGAAAGAATTAAAGAAGTCATGCATTGCCAAAAATTAATATGGCAAATCAGCTTTTCCTTTCATAAATTTAATAACTTTTTTCTTTTGTGCCTTATTAGTTATAATGTCAGGCTGCCAGTTATTTGTGTCGCCTGTGTATACATAACAGGGAATAATTTTACCGGACTGATTAGATAAAACTCCATCGGTTATTGTAAGCTTATGTGTGTAAATAATTGTCCTGTTTTCAGGATGTCTGTTACCACCGAAAATAAAATTACCAAGAGAGTAAATAATTGTAACTCCTTTATATTTTTCCATTGGCTGCAACACGTGAGGATGGTCGCCCATTATCAAATCAGCTCCGGCATTGATTAAATCGTGGCAGGCCTGTTTTTTCCATGATTCAGGTACATGTATAGCTTCTTCTCCTCCGTGAAAATATATAATCTGGTAATCAGAATTTTCTGATGCTTCTGTAAGCAGTTCTTTAATTGAATCTACAGCGTAAGAGTTGTACATAGATACACAAAGAATTGCAATATTAAATCCATTTTTTGAAAAATAAATATTAGAGCCTTCTTCGCCCCATTTTACATTGGCTGCATCAAGTGCGGCCTTAGTATCAGAATGTCCCTGCTCGCCATAGTCGTTAATGTGATTATTTGAAATCGAAACACCGTCAATTCCGCCGGCAGAAAGAATTGCGGCATTTTTTGCAGCAGATTTAAACCAAAAAGCTCTCATTCCGGGGTCAGCATATTGTCCCTTATCACGTACTTTTAAATTCTTGCTATCTGAATAAACATTTTCGCAATCAGCCATTGTAAAATCGTCATTAAGGAAAATGTTACTGACTTTAGAAAGAAAATATTTAGGCTTCTTTTCATCAGCAACGTCATTAAAACAATTTGCATAATATGTATTTTCATCTGTTGCGCAAAGACAATCTCCAATAAAACTTAAATCAATTGTAAAAGTATTGGTTGTTGTTGGCTCTTCAGTAGTAGATTCGGCTAAATTATTAGAAGGTTCATTGGAAACATCAGTGCTATAAGCAGGTTCTGTATGCTTAGGTTCCAGTAATTTTACAGTGCCAGATATTACTGCAACAATAATTAATATTGAAAGTGCACAACCTAAAATAAATTGCTTTTTATTCATAAATCCTCCGTATTTATAGTGTAAAATAAAATATAACATATTAAAATCTTTTGATTTTGAACAAATGAAAACGATAGTATTATATTTTATTTTAAATTTTATGTTTACACGTTAAATATAAACGAATACATATTATTTTACAACTTAACATTTCCTTAAGAAATATTCGTTTTAATGACAAAAGATAGCCTGTGTGCTATAATCACGAATGATAAAAATCATTTCAAACGGAGGGATAACGAAATGGAAAAAGAAGTTAAAGTATCGGTAATTGTGCCGGTGTATAATTCAGAAGCCTTTATTAGACAGACTGCAGAATATATTTTAGGACAATCTCTTAAAGATATAGAAATAATATTTGTAGATGATGGTTCTACTGACAAAACAAGAGAGATTCTTGAAGAGATAAGTAAGACAGATGATAGAGTTAAAGTATTGCATCAGCAAAACAGTTTTGCAGGTGCTGCAAGAAATTACGGATTCAGAGAATCATCAGGAAAATATTTAGTATTTTGGGATGCAGATGATATTTTTCTTCCGGAAGCGTTGGAAAAAATGTATGACAAAATAGTAGAAGACGATGCGGATATATGTATTTGCCCGGCTGATTACTATGATAATGAAACCAGCAAGATTTTGAAGAATAATGTATACATTAAATATGATATGATTCCTGAAAAAACTCCATTTTTAAAGAAGGATGTTGAAGATGTATTATTTAATTTTTCAACAAATGTTCCTTGGAATAAAATGTATAAAAGGGAATTAATTATTGATAATAATCTTGAATTTCAGCAGATACAAAGGGCAAATGACAATTATTTTGTAATGACAGCATTTTTTTATGCAAACACATTTACCTATATTAATGAAAGTGTAATTCAGTATAGAATTAATTTATCAACAAGCCTTATTGGTGGAAATTCTAAGACCCCATTATGTGTATATGAGGCTTATAAAAAAACTTATGATAGAATTAAAGATGAAGCAGGATTTGATAAAGTAAGACAGAGTTTTCTTAACAAGGCAATGCGTGCATGCTTTTATTTCTTAAGTGTTCAGACTAAATTTGAATCATATGAAGTACTTTACAATAAGTATAAAAATGAAGTGTTTAAGGAATGGAATTATCCTGAAGATAAAGAGTTTTATTATAATGAAAAAGATTATAACAGATATCAGAGAATGAAGGAAAGTACAGCAATAGAATTTATGGTGTGCGAGTATCAGGGGGCAATAAATGAAGTTAGAAAATTAAAGAATTCAAGATATCAGCTAAGATTGAAAAATGACAGACTTAAAGATAAAAATGACAGACTAAGGGAAAAGAATGAAAAATTAAAGATTGCAAAAGAAAATTTGAAAGCTCAGGTTTCAAGACTCAAAGCTAGAATTGCAGAAATTGAAAATAGTACGAGTTTTAAAATTGGAAAAGCAATTACTTATTTACCAGGCTTAATAAAGAAAGCCATAAAAGGTAAAAAGTAAAATATAAAATAATAAAAAATAAGAGAGTGAATAAATGTCAAAAAAGAAAGATAAAACTAATAAAAATGGAATAACTGTTTTAATAGGTCTTATCGTAGTTGCTATTATAGTGATTGCTGTGGTAGCTGTTATTCAGTCGACCACAAGTTTAAGTACTCATAAACCAACAAACGCTGCAAAGAACTATGTAAAGAGTCTTTTAAAGGAGATGGATTATGACCTTGTAGTTAAAGGTGCACAAGTAAAATATCATGGAGATATAGATAAGGCTAAGGAATTGTATGGAAGCAAAGTTGACAATAAAAATTCCATAGAAGATTATTGTGTGGTTAATGTAAAATTAATGACAAGCACAGGAGATGAAAAGAAGTATATAGTTGATTGCATAAAATACAATGGAAAATGGAAGGCTATGGGTGTACATTCTGATTATAAAGAGTCAGAAGATAGTAGTAACAGTGCAATCGATAATCTGCCTAAAATTAATCTTGATGGAGAATCTAAATAATGAGCGTGGTTAACAATTTTTTTGGACATTTAAGAACAATAACGAAACATAGGCATATGGTTATAAAACATTGTAAGAAAGCAGGGATACTTTGGCAGGGGTTAAGACATGACTTGTCAAAATATTCACCAACAGAATTTATACCTGGAGTTAAATACTATACAGGTACAAAAAGCCCTAATGAAGGTGAACGAATTGATAAAGGGTATTCTGTCGCATGGTTACATCATAAAGGAAGAAATAAACATCATTTTGAGTATTGGATGGACTATAGTAATGTTACTCATAGAAATGATCCGGTAGAAATGCCTTATAATTATGTAGTGGAAATGTTTTGTGACAGAGTTGCTGCAAGTAAGATTTATAATGGAAGTTTATATAAGGAAACTGATCCTATAGATTACTTTAATGCAAAACATGGTCAAAGAACAATTCATCCAAAAACATCGGATGAGATTGAAAAACTTTTGAAAATGCTTGCCAGTGAAGGTGAGGATGCTACATTTGCCTACATTAGGGAGCAAATGAAAAAATTTAGAATTGAAAAGAAAAAACATATTAAATTGAAACGAAGCCTGCGAAATTATTAACATTTTTAAGTAGATAATAAATAAACATGGGCTATCAAATGCTTAACAAAGAGTAAAAAAAAGAGCACCATAATGTGTATTAGATTAAATTTGTGATGCCAAGGTCAAAAGGTTTAAGCCCACATGAGCTTGCTCATGAGTGGGTGAAAGACCTTTTGACCCTGCCATCAAATTATTATAAAATACACTTTTAATGCTCATTTTTTATATGTATTTAATTTTCAACTTCTTTCTTAAAAATTACAAGTTTGCTTAAAACGTAATTTAAGATAATAACTACAACACTTATTGTAACTTTGCTAACCATTCCCTTTATACCAAAAATTGTTCCGGTAACACCAAGTTTTACAAGTAACGGAGTTCCAAAAACTTCAATTATACCGGTAAAAATTCTGGCAGAAATAAATTTGCCAAATTCAGCAATGACAAAAGAAGGTTTCCAGCTGTAACTTTCAAAAACCCATATTTTATTTGTAAAATATGCAAATATAACAGCAATTGTCCATGAAACAATACTTGAAAGTAATACATTTGTGTCATCGGAGAACGCTGAGAATACGAAGGTGAAAATTGAATAAGAAACCCAGCTTATAAAAGTAGTTGCAAAACCCATAATTAAGTACATAATAATTTCTTTGTACTTAATAAATAATTCCGAAAATTTTTTCATAATATTAATCTCCATATAGTATTATGTTGTTTAGAAACAAATGAACTAAACATAACTTATATAGTATAACATAGGTGTGAAAGTGGTTCAATACATAGAAAAATGACGTTGATAAAATTGTCGACTAATATCCTAACCTGCTGTATAATTGTTCTTTAGAAGTTTGAAATTTAAAGAGTATTTGAAAGAGTTAAAATAAAAAAGTAATATTAGGAAATTAGTATACAAACAAGGGTATTATTTGAAAGAAATATATTAAAAGAAAAGGAAAGAAAAATGAAATTTGATTATTTAATAGTAGGAGCAGGATTGTTTGGAGCAGTATTTGCCCATGAAGCAACTAAGGCAGGGAAGAAGTGTCTTGTAATCGACAAAAGAAACCATATTGCCGGAAATATTTATTGCGAAAAGATAGAAGATATTAATGTTCATAAATATGGTGCACATATTTTTCATACAAGTAATAAGAAAATATGGAACTATGTTAATGAGTTTGCAGAATTTAATAATTACATAAATTCTCCTGTGGCAAGATATAAAGATGAATTATATAATTTGCCATTTAATATGAACACATTCAGTAAATTGTGGAATATTGCAACACCGGCTGAAGCTAAGGCCATTATTGAAAAACAGAAAGCGGATTTGAATATTAGTGAGCCTAAGAATTTAGAGGAACAGGCATTGTCATTAGTTGGAACAGATGTATATGAAAAATTAATAAAAGGATACACTGAAAAGCAGTGGGGAAGAGATTGCAAGGATTTACCGGCATTTATTATAAAGAGACTTCCGCTTAGATTTATTTATGACAATAATTATTTTAACGACAGATATCAGGGAATCCCTATTGGTGGGTATACTGAAATTGTTGAAAAAATGTTAGAAGGAAGCCAGGTAGAACTTGGAGTAGATTACTTTGAATTTAAAAAACTACATCCTGATATTGCTGAAAAAACAATATATACAGGTATGATTGATGAATACTTTGATTTCAAATTAGGACATCTTGAATATAGAACTGTAAGATTTGAAACAGAAGTTTTAGATACTGATAATTATCAGGGGAATGCAGTTGTAAACTATACAGAAAGAGAAGTACCTTACACAAGAATTATTGAACACAAGCATTTTGAATTTGGAAATCAGCCAAAGACGGTTATTTCAAAGGAATATTCATCAGAATGGAAGCCGGGAATTGAACCATATTATCCAATTAATGATGAAACAAATGGAAAGTTATTTGAACAGTACAAAGAGTTGGCAGATAAAGAAGAAAATGTAATTTTTGGTGGAAGACTTGGAAATTACAAATATTATGATATGGATAAGGTAATAGAGGCAGCGCTTGATTGCGCGGAGAAAGAATTGGCGTAAGGAGTTTCTATGATTCAGCATACAATAACGCATACATTAGAGAAAATGGGATATCAAAATATTTCAGGAAATACTGTTACCGCAGATTGCATGTTTAGATTTAAAGATGGCGAAGCAAAATTTTGTGTCATAGTTAAAAATTGGGGATTGAATGCACTTAATTATGAAGAGGTTGTGGAATCTACAAAAGAGGTGGAAAATAAAATTCTATTGACCGGTGGAAAAAGCTTTGAAGCGTTTTATATAATTATCACCGATAGAAAAGAAAATGTAGAATGGTTTCAGCAACATGGCATGAAATTCTGGATAGCTGATTTAAATACAAAAAAGTTGTTAATCTATGAAAACCAGCCGGATGATTTTGAAGGATTAAGAAGTATTGTAGAAAGTGAACTTGAAAAGACTGACATCTCAGATGGAAAATATGAATATGACTGGGATGAGGTTAAGGTAAGAGATAATAATGGAGAAATTGTAGACATAACAGACCATTTTAGACTGAAGAAAAAGATTCCGATAATAACAATTTTATTGGTAGCGATAAATATAATTGTATTTATAATTGCTCAAATATTTGGAAACACGGAAGATGTTGATTATATGATAAAGATAGGCGCAAGCAATTATGAAGATGTGCTTATGAATGGTCAGTTTTACAGGCTTTTCACATCTATGTTTCTGCATTTTGGAGCAGAGCACTTACTTAATAATATGTTTATGTTGGCTGTTTTAGGAAATGAATTGGAAACTAAAATTGGAAAAAGACATTTTGCAGGAATTTACTTAGTAAGTGGACTTTGTGCAAGTATAGCATCTGTTGTGTATCACTATTATATAGCGGATTATGCGGTAAGCGCAGGAGCTTCAGGAGCAATATATGGTATATTTGGAGCGTTTATTGTGTTCATGATTATGAATCGTGATGATGGAAGAAAATTCAGCATAGGAAGAATAGCATTTGTTGTTTTCCTTCTTATATTTGGAAGTTTTCAGGAAACAGTGGATTTTGTAGCACATATAGGTGGATTTATAGCCGGAGCAGTGCTTGCAATAATCCTTTGCATAAATAAAAGAAAGACAGAGGTGTAAGACAATGGTAAATGATAATTGTATTTTTTGCAAATTAGCAAATGGCGTATTTGAAACAAATACACTTTATGAAGATGATGATTTTAGAGTTATTTTTGATGCCAGTCCTGCAACAAAGGGACACGTTCTTATTTTGCCAAAAGAGCATGCGGCAAACGTATTTGAACTTTCAGAAGAAACAGCTTCAAAAGTATTTGTACTCGCTAAAAAAATAGCAACTGTATTAAAAGAAGTTACAGGATGTGAAGGAGTTAATATTTTGCAGAATAATGGTGAAATTGCAGGTCAGACTGTATTCCATTTCCATATGCATATAATTCCAAGATATAAAGGCGATACAGCAAATATCAAATGGGTTCAAAATGAAGTTGACCAGGCTGTTGTCGATGAAATTATAAGCAAGGCAAAAGGCTTATTATAAAAATTATATTTAAATGAATATATAAATATGTGTTATAAGATGTAAAAAAAGCGGCTGATTAAATTCAACCGCTTTTTTGTATAGGGCAAAGCCGTGTTTATAAAGTAACGTCCTTGATTAACGAAATAATAGTGTCTACACCATTAGAAAGTCCGGAAACACGCATTGATTCAATGTAATCAGCACGGTTGTCATAAACTTTCTTAATTGTATCTAAAAGAACATCAGTTGTCATTGTATCTTCGTCTATTACTTCACAGAATCCCTGCTTCTCAAATGATTTTGCATTTAAAATCTGGTCGCCACGACTTGCATTTGCAGACAATGGAATTAAAACACTTGGTTTGTTAAGTGCTGCAATTTCGCAAATTGAATTTGAACCGGCACGGGATACAATAATATCTGCCATAGCAAAGAAATCTTTCATTTCATCACTTATGTATTCAAATTGTGCATAACCTTTTGTGCCTACAAGGCTTTCGTCAAGTTTACCTTTGCCGCAAAGGTGAGCAACCTGAAAATGTTCAAGTAATTGTGGTAAAGCAGCACGAATTGCATCGTTAACTTTCTTGGCACCAAGACTTCCACCTACGACTAATAAAACAGGTTTGTCAGTAGTAAATGAACACATATTAAGAGCATTAACTTTGTTTCCTTTAAACAATTCTTCTCTTAATGGAGAACCTGTAAATACTGCTTTATCTCCAAGAAATTTAGCTGTTTCAGGAAATGTGTGGCATACCTTAGTTGCGTAACGCATTGCTATTTTATTTGCTAAACCAGGAGTCATGTCGGACTCATGAATAATTGTTGGAATTTTGTAAGCACTTGCTGCCATAACAACAGGAACAGTTACAAATCCGCCTTTAGAAAATACAACGTCCGGTTTATATTTCTTAATAATTTTTCTAGCTTCAAAATATCCCTTAATTACACGGAAAGGATCAGTAAAGTTTTGCCAACTGAAATATCTTCTTAACTTACCTGAAGAAATTCCTACGTAGTTTAGACCTTCTTTTTCGACTAATTGTTTTTCCATTCCGTTATAAGACCCGATATATTTAATGTCAAAACCGGCTTCTTTTAATTTAGGAACTAATGCTATATTTGGTGTTACATGTCCTGCTGTACCACCGCCTGTAAGAATAATCTTTTTCATAATAATACATCTCCTTGCATAATATGTAATGACTCCGCCTAATGGTTGGTGGATAATCGTAGAAAACAGTTAATAAACTTTGTTAATTTTAGTTTAACAAAACTTAAATTGTTTCCTGATTTATAATCATAATTTTGGGGCCAAAATCACATTTTGACCCCATGAGTGTCGTAATATAACAACATATAATTTTATTTTTTATCTGCATTCAAGCTGTCTACATAAGCCTGAACAGTTTCGTAATCTTCTCCACCTAAAACTTTTTCTATGATAGAAAAAGCATTGGCAACAGAAGTTTCATCAATTGACAAAACAGATAGATTCTGTCCGTTCCAAGTACACTGTTTATAGCCGTCATTTAAACCACTAACACTGTATGAAACAATGTTCCAGCCATTGTAACCGGCACTTAACTGTTTCTTTAATTGAAGATTTGCTAAAGAACCTAAATCCATGTCAGTCGTAAAACTTGAACCGATTGCATTAATAATTTTATTGTAATTAGTTAAAGTTGAAACTGAAAGCATTTTATCAGTCATTGCTTTTATAACTGAAATCTGATTTTTGTTACGCTGAACATCACCACTTGCAAATGAATGACGCTCACGTGCATATGTAAGAGCTGTTGCTCCATCCATTTTCATTTTACCTTTAGTAAAAGTATATTTCTTACGTTTTGATTTATTAGTCTGCATATCTTTATCAGTGTAGTTTGCATAAGTATATGTGCTGAAACCTTCTTCAACATTAACAGTTATTCCACCTAATTCATCAATCAATTCAGAAAATCCTGTAAAGTTTAATCTGAGATAATGATATTCAGGACTGTCAGTTGTTAAAGTTTTACCATTAATCTGTATTCCGTATAAATTAGATAATGTGTTCATTAAAACCTGATAACCCGGCTTCCATGTCACTTCCTGTCCCCAACCCCATTCACTAGGACTTGTTGGTTCTGCTGGTTCACCACTTCCGTATAAACCACAGTGAGTAAGTTTATCGTATGAATTTGCAGCAATATTTTTACCTGCCTGAATTTCCACATAATAATCTCTAGGTGTTGAAATTAAAGCAACTGTATTTGTTTTAGGATTAACAATAGCTAAAATATTTGTGTCTGAACGACCATTTGAATTAGAGTCAGTTAATTCGCCAAAAGTATCACTTGCTGAAACATACACAACAAATGGGTCTTCAGAAACGGCAGCCCCTTTAGTATCAATAATTTTTGTTAAAGGTGCAACAAAATATGTACCTAAAAGACAAATAATAATAACTATAATAGAAAGTATCTTACCTATACGTCTTAAAATAGTTCCCCTTGTTGCAAATATAATTGTAATTAAGAAGAATATTCCAAGAACAACGCCAAGACCAATTGTAAGTGGCATTGTTAAAATGTTGATAGTTACCAGTTTAATCATTAAAAAGACTGAAGTAACTAATTGTAATATTGATAATATAATTCCAAATATTGTACTAACTTTATTTGGATTCTTTTTCTTTCCTGAATCTGAATAATCTGAATTAAAATCTTTACCATATACAGATTTATATTCATTTCTTGATTTGCTCATATGTACCTCCAAAATAAATGAGAAAAATCAGCCTGTAATTAAATACAAGCGTACTTGCTGTGTAATTATACTATATTGAATAAAAAAAAACAAACTAATGAAGGCGATGATGTCAATAATTAAGAAAATTTTAAAAAGTTCACAAATATGGCATTAATTGACAAACATTATAGGCTTTGATAAAATTAATAGAATTATGTACACTAATAAATAGTAGTAGTTTAAACGGACAGGAGTAGTTATGAGGGAATCAAGTGCGTTTAGAAGATGTATTATATTGTTGCTTCAGGCAATAATAATTGTAGCGCAGACTTATACGTTCTGGCATTTTTGGGACACTTATTATAGTGAAGGTTTAACAAGAATGTTCTTCTTTAAAGGACATATCGTAATTGTTTTTTTATATGCATTATTGTTTGGCGTGTTTGCAAACGTTTATGGAGCATTTCAAATAAGCAGATTAAGATTTGGGGATATGGTATTTTCTCAGATTTTATCATTCGGATTTGTTAATGTGGTAATGTATTTGCAGATTTCAATGCTTTCATTAAAGATGGTTAATGTAGCTCCTATTTTAGGAATGAGCTTTGACAATCTTTTATGTGCATTAATTTGGAGCTGCTTTGCAAAATTAGTCTACAGATGGTTATATCCACCAAGAGATTTGTTGCTTGTATATTGTGATAGAGATTCTGAGGGGTTAGTAAAGAAAATGAACTCCCGTAAAGACAAATATGACATTAAGGCATCAATTCATATAGATGAAGGCAACGAGAATGTATATAAGGCAATAAGAAAGCATGAAGCAGTATTGCTTTGTGATATACCGGCACAGAGTAGAAATGAAATATTAAAATATTGTTATGGATGCGGAAAAAGGGTATATGTAACACCTAAATTATCAGACATTATTTTAATGGGTGCCGAAACAAATAATATATTTGATTCACCATTACTTATTACCAAGAGCAAGGCTTTAAAATGGGAACAGACAGTAATCAAGAGAATTTTTGATATTGTTATTTCACTTATACTTTGTATTCCAACAATCATTTTGACAATTATTGTGGCAATCTGTGATTTGGTATACGACAGAGGTCCTGTATTTTATACTCAGGAAAGACTTACTTTGGATGGAAAGAAATTTAAGATATTTAAATTTAGAAGTATGAAAGTAGATAGTGAAAAAGACGGAGCAAGATTGGCGGCTAAGGAAGATGACAGAATTACTCCAATCGGAAGAGTACTTAGAGCTTCTCATTTAGATGAACTTCCACAGGTATTTAATATATTATTAGGAACAATGTCTATTGTAGGACCAAGACCGGAAAGACCGGAAATTGCTGAAAAGTATTTGGAAAATATTCCTGAATTCTCATTTAGACTTAAGGTTAAAGCCGGACTTACAGGATTTGCTCAGGTGTATGGAAAATATAACACTACACCATATGATAAATTGAAATTAGATTTATATTATATAGAACATTATAGTTTTTGGCTTGATATTAAACTTATTCTTATGACATTTAAGATTATGTTTATGAAAGATAATACAGAAGGTGTTGAAAAGGATCAGAAGACAGCGACAATAACTAAAGATGTATTGAAAAAATAAAGGCAGGGTTATAGCTTTGGAAAATTATTCTGTTTTAATGTCTGTTTATTATAAGGAACAGGCAGAAAACTTAAGAGAGGCCATAGACAGTATTTTAAATCAAACTGTAAAAACAAATGAATTTATTATTGTAAAAGATGGTCCTTTAACAGAAAAACTGGATAATACAATAAAAGAGTATGTGGAAGAATACCCGGGTGTATTTAAAATAATTACTCTTGAAAAAAATATGGGACTGGCAAAAGCATTAAATAAAGGCATTGAGCAGTGCAGTAACGAAATTATTGCAAGAATGGATAGTGATGATATCAGTATGCCGGACCGAATGGAACGCCAGTTAGAAGCAATGGAAGCAAATAGAGCAGATATTCTTAGCGGAACTATTGTGGAATTTGATGAAAGCGTAGATAAGCCGACTGCCAAAAGAGAGCTTCCTGAAAAAAATGAGCAGATTATTGAATTTGCAAAAAAAAGAAGCCCATTTAATCATCCGGCAGTTATGTATAAAAAAAGTTCAGTTTTAAAATCAGGATTGTACGAAGATTATACATATTTTGAGGATTATAATTTATGGGCAACAATGTTAAATGACGGATGCATAGGATATAATGTAAAGAAACCGGTGCTGTATATGAGAGCAGGCGAAGGAATGTACAAACGCCGTGGAGGATTAAAATATATATCCTATATATATAAATTTAAAAAGCATTTAAAAGATATTGGATTTATAACAACAGGGCAATTTATAGGTGATACGGTAGCAAGAAGTATTGTGAGTATAGTCCCATATAAAGTTAGAAAATTCATATATGCAAAACTTTTACGCAAGTAAGGTAATGAGAAAATGAACAAGAATGTATTAAGGCTTTTTTTTAAGCCCTTAACAATATTAAATAAATTTACTGCAAAGGATAGCAGGCTTATATTCTTTTATTCTAATTTAGGATTTAGGGACAATGTTAAAGCTATGTATGATTACCTCATTGAGGAAAAATTCAATATGGGCTATAAGTTTGTAGTAAGCATAAATGATTATGAAGACTATAAGGACAATGCCCCTGAGAATGTTACATTTGTAAACAATAAAGAGGGCATTAAGTATTTTATGAAGGCAAAATATGCTTTCTATTGCTTTGGCAAATATCCTATTAAGCCATCAAAAAAACAGACAGTTGTTAATTTGTGGCACGGTATGCCGTTAAAGAAGATAGGGAACATGGAGTCAGGGTTAGAAAAAATAGATTATAATTTTTTTACTGATATAGTTTCTACATCAGAATTATTTAATCCTATTTTGATGAAAAGTTTTAACTGCAATGAAAAACAGGTAATTATAACAGGACAACCTAGAAACGATGAAATGTTCAAGGAAAATCTTATCATGGATGGTGCTGTAAGAAGAGGTGCAGATAAAGTTATTTTGTGGTTGCCGACTTACAGAAATGAGGAAAAAGATTTTCCAACACCGGTGCTTACTGAAAGGCAGGCACTTGAATTAAATGAAATGCTAAAATTAAGAAATGCTAAGCTTATAGTAAAAATTCATCCCCTTCAAAAATTGTCAGGTGAGATGAAAAAATATTCATATATAGAATTTGTTACACAGGAACAGTTGAATAAATCTGAAATGACAGTTTATTCATTACTTAGAGCAGCAGACGCACTTATAACAGATTATTCATCAGTTTATTTTGATTTTATGATGTTAGACAGACCTATTGGATTTACGGTAGATGACATAGAGGAGTACAAAAAAAACAGAGGTTTTGTATTTGAAAATCCTTATGATTACATGCCGGGATATAAAATATCTAATTATGGTGATGTTCTAAGTTTTATAGAAGATGTAATAGAAGGAAATGACAGATACGCTAAAGAACGTAGAGAGTTAAATAAAAAAATAAATTTCTACAATGATGGTAAAAGCTGTGAAAGAGTTGTAGCTAAGGTATTTAGGAGACATAACTCATGAAAAAAATAAAAGATTTGTTGAGATGCATTATGCTTCTATACAAAAGAATGTTGTTTTTTATTGCAAAAATCACAACAAAAACTGATGAAAAGGCTGTGTTTTTTGAGTCATTTCAGGGAAGAAGCTTTGCCTGTAGTCCAAAAGCAATGTATTTGCAAATGCAGCAGGATGATAAATATAAAGATTTTTCATTTTTCTGGGGTTTGAGAAAAACAGACAGAGAAGATTTTAGTAATAAAAAAAATACTCAACTTGTTAAATTTGAAAGTTACTCATATTATAAGGCGTTGACAAAAGCAAAGTATTGGATAGTTAATTCAAATACAAGGTTATTTTTGAAACCGGGCAAAAAACATGTTTTCGTTCAGACATGGCATGGAACACCTCTCAAAAAAATAGGATGCGACATTACATGTACAGGAAATGCAATGACTAAATATGAAAATATTCAAAAAATTTACGATGGAGAGGCTGAAAAAATTACATATATGATTTCTCCGTCACAATACTGTACAGAAAAGTTTATTTCAGCATTTGATTTGAAGAAATTTGGAAAAGAAGATGCAGTGTTAACTGTAGGTTATCCGAGAAATGATTATTTGTTTAAATTTACTGATGATGAATGCAAAAATATAAAATTAAAACTTAATATTCCAATGGATAAAAAAGTTATTTTATATGCACCAACATTTAGAGATAACAAATATAGTGCAAAAGATGGTTTTAAAATTCAGAATTTTATGAATTTTGATAAAATGAGAGATAAATTTGGAGAAAATTGCGTTATATTATTTAGGGCTCATTATTTTATTTCGGGAAGAATTGATTTCTCAAAATATGCAGGATTTGTGTATGATGTGTCAAATGTAGAAGATGTTAATGAATTGTATGTAATCAGTGATATACTTATAACAGACTATTCTTCAGTATTTTTTGACTATGCAAATCTTAAAAGACCTATTATATTCTATATGTATGATTATGAAGAATATAAGAATGAGCTTAGGGATTTTTATATAGATGTAAATGAACTACCCGGCAGAATTGTAAGAGATGAGAATGAACTCGCAGATGCAATAGAAGGGTCATTAAACGATTTTAATGTAGATAATAAATATCTGCAATTTAATAATAAATTTAATTATCTTGATGGAAGTGATTCCAGCAGGAGAGCATTGGAAAAAATTATAAATTAAAGGAGATTAACCAATGAAAAGAGTAATTACTTATGGAACATTTGATTTGTTGCATTATGGTCATATCAATTTATTAAGAAGAGCTAAGGAATTAGGAGACTATTTAGTAGTTGTTCTTTCAACAGATGAATTTAACTGGAATGAAAAACAGAAAAAATGCTATTTTTCATATGAAGACAGAAAGAAAATGTTGGAAGCAATCAGATATGTAGACTTAGTAGTTCCAGAAGAAAATTGGGACCAGAAGAGATCTGATGTACAAAAGTATAATATTGATACTTTCGTAATGGGAGATGACTGGAAAGGCAAATTTGACTTCCTTAAGGATTTATGCGAAGTTGTTTATTTACCAAGAACACCGGACATTTCAACAACACAGATTAAAAAGGATTTAAACAAGAAATAAGGTTCAAAGGAGCAAAGTAATGGTAAGCATTATTGTTACACACAAAAAAGGATTGGCATATTTGGAAGATTGTCTTGAAAGTATTTCAGAGCAGGAATTTCAGGATTATGAGACAATCCTTGTTGTAGATGGAAATGAAGATGATCCGTCTGAAGTAATCGAAAAATACAAAGAAAGCGCAAAGATTAAATTATTCAGATTAGAAGGAAAACATGGTGTTTCCGCAGCTAGAAATTTAGGGCTTGAAAAAGCGACAGGAGAATATATATATTTTCTTGATGGAGACGATTATCTTGACGGCGATACAATTGGGAAATTAGTGAAATTAATGACACCTGAAGATGATGTTGCATATGGAGATATTATGTATACATGGTTCCAGAAAAAAGCCTTCAATGAAGAGCAAAAAGGTGAAAATGAAGATAACGACAGTGAAGATAAAAAGCAGATATACACTTACGATGACATTTTCCAATACAGATATAACATGTACAACAGATTAAAAACAGTAACAGTACTTGGAATGCTTTACAGAAAAAGTTTCTTAGATGATAATGATATAAGATTTGACGAAAATCAGTTGTATTATGCTGACGCACCTTTCTTTACAAAGGTTATGTGTTGTGTAAAAAATTACAAATGTGATGAAAATGCAATTTATGTAAAGCGTTATCATAATGATAAAGAAGATAATCCTTCAATTAATCAGATTGTAGATGAAAATAGAGAGCAGCATTACATAGCAAGTTATAATCTCGCTATTGAATATGCAAAAGATAATAAAAAGATAAAAGCACATATGGAAGAGATAATCTGCAAATATTTTGTCAGATTTTATGCTCCAAGATTCCATTGGGATAAAGATCCTAAGTGGGATAATGAAAGACTTGTGCCATTCCAGACAGCTATTGCAAAGACAGATAAAAAATCACTTATTACAATGCCATTTTTACATAAGGTATTGATAAGCAAGGTTAGAAAAAATAATTTAAAAGCAATGAAGCGCTGGACAAATATTATTTTGATTAAGAAAAAACTTGGAAGAATGCTTACAAATAAGAGACAGTTCTTAAGAGCTGTAAATCTTCATATTTTCTACAAGATGAGTATGAAGGAAAACTGGGTAACATTTGAAAGTTTTGTAGGAAGAAATTATTCAGGACAGCCTAAGTATGTATATCAGTATATGCAGAAAGTTTACGGTGACAAATATAAATATATTTGGATTGTAGATAAAAAAGGAATTAAGATTGATGGAAAACATACAACAGTAAAAAGATTTGGATTAAGATATTTTTACTATATGACACGTTCTAAATACTGGGTTAACAATATGAGACAGCCAACATGGCTTCCTAGAAAAGAAGGTCAGATAATGCTTGAAACATGGCATGGAACACCTTTGAAGAGACTTGTATTTGATATGGACGACGTACATGCGGCTAATCCACATTACAAAAACATTGTATATAAGCAGTCAAGAGGATGGGATTATTTATTGTCAGACAATCCATTTTCAACAGAAAAATTCCAAAGCTGCTTTAGATTTGATAAAGAAAAAATCCTTGAAGCAGGTTATCCTGCAAATGACCCTCTTTACGCAGAGGATTTAGAAGAATGCTCAAAGGCTATCAAGGAAAAACTTGGAATTCCTTTAGACAAGAAGGTACTTTTATATGCACCAACATGGCGTGATGATAATTACTATGATGCAGGTGAATATAAATTTGAACTTGCCCTCGATTTGGACAGATTAAAGAAAGAATTTTCAGACGAATATGTAGTGCTTCTTAGAATGCATTACTGGATTGTAGACCAACTCGACTTATCTAAATATCCGGGATTTGTATATAACGGAAGTGATTATGATGACATAACTGAGTTATACATGATTTCAGATATTTGTATGACAGACTATTCATCTGTATTCTTTGATTATGCGAACTTAAAGAGACCAATTCTTTATTACATGTATGATTTGGAAAAATACAGAGATGTACTCAGAGGATTCTATCTTGACGTAGAAAAAGAACTTCCGGGTCCAATACTTCAGACAAACGATGAAGTTGTGGAAGCAATAAAAAATATAGATAAAGTAACAGAAGAATATAAAGACAAATACGCAGAATTTTATGACAGATTCTGTTGCATAGACGATGGACATGCAGCAGAACGAGTAGTAAAAGCTGTATTTGGAAACTAGTTAGCCATTCAACCAAAAAAACAAAAGCACCCTTATGCTTGCATAAAAGGGTGCTTTTGGTTTTTTGGTTATGTGGCGCTTAGCCACAGTGAGATGAAGCGAAGCGGAATCGAACTGAATGGCTAACTAGTAAAAAGGAAGGGCGCTTAGCCACAGTGAGATGAAGCGAAGCGGAATCGAACTGAATGGCTAATTTTCTCAAGAGGATTATGACAATATAATTAATTATGTAAACTAAAATACGGATGGTATAAATAAGTTAAATATCATCCGTATTTTTTATTGAATTAAAAATATCCTACAATTTCTTTATTGCATTTCCAAATTCAGCCCAATATTCAGTTAATGTACCTTCCATTAAGACTTCGTCAAAACGCACATTTCCTAAAGAACGCTTGATTTCACGTTTGAAAAATTTCTGGTTATATTTTGTCACATAAGGAAGTGCATACCATACAAGTACACGGACTTCTTTCGGAATATTGTTGTTAAAATATACTTTATATTTAGTGTCAGTAAAGGAAGTAGTAAGTATTGTAACATCAGTTGTTCTATATTCGTATGATTCCAATTTCTTACGAAGATTTTCATAAAATGTCATATCGTTATAATTAGTATTTACGCATATTAAAATCTTTTCTTTATGAGCCTCTAAGCCATTGATAACAGAATACACACCGTTTCCTTCAAGTTCAGAAACAGGTTCTCTTCTAAACACTACATCCACTAAACGTTTGCAGGAATTGCCATCATCGTTATAAATACACCATTGCGACATGTCCTCATGAAGTTTAGAGTAACGTTCCAAATACTTTTCGCGAATCGGATTAACAAGTTCCGATGTACAGATATTTCCAAGAGTAATGGAAATGTCATTTATATTGGAGGACACATATCCCGGAAGTCTGCTGACAGGAACATATAAACCACGACCTGACTGATATTCTTCTAAATCCGGAACGTAGAAAAGAATAGGTTTCTTAGTTGCCAGAAAGTCAAAGAATATACTTGAATAATCAGATATTAAAACATCAACAACAGATAATAATTCATTAGTATCAATTGTAAATGGAATTAACATAGGTCTTAATTCAGGGTCATTTGCCAAAATCTTATAAAGGAAATAGTGAACACGAAGATAAATACGATAGTGCTCAGTGTCAATATTTTCGGATAATTTGGCAACGGTCTTTTTAAAATCCTCTACGTTATAATCTAAATTATTATATAAAGTGCCTTTCCATGTAGGGGCATATAAAATAATCTTTTTATCAGTGTGAATGCCTGCAGTGTTAAGTTTTCTGTGAACATCTAAAGTATTAGGATTAATGATTGCATCACTTCTCGGATGTCCTAATTCAAGTATTTTTCCCTGAAACAATCCATCAAGTTTGTAAGCACGCTTATACATAACCTCAGTCATAAACTGATTGGCAGACACCAAATAATCAGCTAAAAGAAAGTTACGTGCAGGACCACGGGCATTTTCAACTCTTTCGGCAGTATGCTCGTATCCCATATATTTTGTAGGAACACCATGCCATGTATTAATATAAACCTGGCTGTTTCGCTTTTCAAAATAATATCCAAAAGTTGAGTTATTTATTAAATACTTGCTTGTTGCCAAATATTTGTAATAATCCTCAGATTCACGCTTTACAATAATAACGTTATCTAAAGATGAAAATTCAGAAATATTATCTGCGGCAAGTTCCGGATTTTCAACAGACCATATATGAGTGTATGATTTAAAATCCTCCTGATTTAACAAATATTTAAAAATAGCTCTCGGGTTGTCCAAAATTCCTAGCCCGGCAAATGCTTCATAAAAAATAAATTTGTCATTAACCGGCATAGAAAGAAATTTGTTATAAAGTAACTTGCCCTTATCTTTTTCGGATATACGAAAAGGCTGAACAATTTTTTTTACTGTACGTTTTAATTTATACTTAAAACCTTGCGGAGCATTAGCAGTATATTTCATATGGCGATTCCTTTCTTAAAATTATAAATAATGTTTTTGATAGAGATTAATTATTCATTAATAATATCTTCAAATTGTTTGATTGTAATATTATTATAATCGGCGTATTCAAATTCGCAAGTAGGAACTTCGTTATTTATAAAAGCAATTAATCCGTTGTAAATATCATCAACAGAATTGCCAATTACAAGTTGTCCGTTGTCAAATAATGAAGAAGCTGCGGAACTGAAATTTGACATAATTATTGGAAGTTTTAACAAACGCGCTTCCAACAAGGAAACAGGTTGACCTTCATGAAGTGATGGAAGAATGAAACAACTGCAATCCTTCATAAGCATAAATGGATTATCCAAATTTCCTGTTAAAATAACTTTGCCATCCAGATTTAAACTATGAACGAGACCTTTAAGTTCACCCATAAGGGCACCATCGCCAATAATATACAATCTTAAATTCTTATTTGCATCATAAGCTTTTGCAAATGCCTTTATTAATGCAGCCTGATTTTTCTCAGGTGAAAGACGGCCCATGTTTACAAATGAAATTAGGTCTTTATTTAATAAATCAGGAAAACCTGCTTCATTTGCAGATTCAGCCGTATAGGATTCTTTAGAACCGTTTATTACACGTTCAAAATTAGCAGCATTTCTTACAAAGCAACATTTATCCTTTAACTCACTATATCCGATTTTTTCTAAATTAACTTTCATCGTTGCCTCTGAACAGCCTACAATTTTGTCATAAAACTGATAAGTTGAAAAAACAACCCTAAGTTCTCTGCTGTGAGGTTTTTTGTGATTAACGATTTTATTCTTATCTGTTAATAAATCATTGTGTTGCCAAATAAGCTTCTTAGCATTTTTTGCACTTAAAAGCAGAATTGAATAAAATGAACCATATCCTGAGTAATCAATTACTGCGTCGAAATCACTTGTGCCAAAACAACGGATAAATTCTCTGTCATACATTGCTTTTGGGTAAATTTTCTTCATTAAAGGAAAATTAAATCCAAAAACTCTTAAAAAGTCATTTCGAATCTGCTCGCCAAATGTGGCGGGAGTATATGATACTCTGGCAAAAATTCTGGCTTTATCATTAAATGTACAAATCATATCCTTACTGTCAGCAAATTTTAAATTGCCGGCATAAACTGTTACGTCATATTTATCATAATCGATGAAATCAAGCATTGTTCTAAGAGCAGTGGAAATTCCGTTCATGCGAAGTCCGCCGCCAAAGAATAATAATTTCTTCTTTGTATTTTCACATTTAATAATGCGGTATGGATTACCATTTGAATCAGAAGTATTTCCTCTAAAAACAATGTCAACAATTCTTGAAGAAACATTGCCATCATCGTATGGACATGCAAAATTCTTGGCTTGTGAATAACTATCTTTATATTTATTAATAACTTCACCCAAATTGTTAATAGAATTTCCAATTTCCTTAACAGATGTTAATGCAGGTCCGGGAAGCTTGTCAGGTTCCATGTATAAACCACGATAATTTTTATATTCTTCTAAGTCAGGAATGTAAAATAACACTGGTTTGTCGCTTGCTAAAAAATCAAAAAATATACTTGAATAATCTGATATTAAAATATCAGTAATAGACAAAAGTTCGTTTGTGTCAATAAAAGCAGGAATTAAGGAATTGCTAAACATACCTGATTTTACCAACTCTTTATATACAACCTGGTGCGGCTTAAGAAGAATCTGATATTTGTCCGTATCTATATATTCTTCCAATTCTCTTTTAAAATTATAATAGTCATCAGGATTTACTTCAGGCTTATTATAATCGGCACCTTTCCATGTAGGTGCATATAAAATAACCTGCTTATCTTTTTCAAGTTCTATTCCATATTTAAGAAGAATTGACTTTATTTCTTCTTTAGGACAATTTAAAAGACGGTCATTTCTTGGATAACCTTCCTCGATAATACTTCCGTTGTAAAGCCCGCGTAATTTGTATTTATCTAAATAAACTTCTGTTAAAAATGGATTCGCAGAAATCATATAGTCAGCAGAAAGCATATTTCTAAGAACATTTGAAATAGTGGCTGCTGAACCCGGAATATCGTATCCTAAGCTTTTTATAGGAGTGCCGTGCCATGTGTTGACAAAAATTTGTCCGGGCTTTTTGCAATAATAAAAAGGCAGAGATACATTTGAAATAATATAATGTGCAGTCGCTAAATATTTCAAATGGTCATTACTATGCCTTCTTATGACATAAATATTATCGTGGTCAGCAAACTGTTCCATAACAGGTTCATTGCCTACACGGTCATCTACAACCCATACATGGGTAAAGTTGTCAAATTCAGAATTTGAAAGTAATTCTCTGAAAATTGCATAAGGATTGCAAAGCATTCCACGGCTAAAATATGAGTCGTATAAAATAATATTGTCTTCGATATCGTAATCTTTATAATAATGCGCGTATTTGCTACGTCTTGCAGTTTCTTTGAAATTGCCTAATTTTGTCTTAATTTTACTTAGCATATAAACCTCCTAATGCTATATACATATAGGAAGATTATAGTATACACAACTGTATTTTTCAAATAAGAAAGAGTTAATTTTAAATGTGGCAATTGTCTGGCAGATGGCATAAATCCTTTGACGAAAAAGAAAGAACCATTATAATGTAACGTAGAGTTTAGAGGAGGTAGTTATGAAAGAGAAAACATTAAAAAGCATAAGCAAGTTGCTTGTTGCAGTTATGATAGCCACTATCGCATTACCATCAGGTGCTTTTGCAGGTCATGGAAACTATAAACAGGATAAAGTCATGGCAGCAGAAGTAAGCATAGCTGATAGTGAACAGGAAACAACAAAAGAAAACACAGAGACAACAAAGCCGGCTGAAGAAACGAGCACGGATGAAAGTAGTACTAAGGAAACAGGAACTGATGAAACATCTACAACAGAAGAGTCATCAACAACTGAAACAACAACACAGGCACCGACAACAGAAGTGCCAACAACAGAAGCTCCTACAATTAACCCTGATTTCGTAATTGAAAACGGAGTCCTTACAGGGTACAAAAAGGCAGCAACAGATACAACAAATAAAGAAATTGTAATTCCTGCAAGTGTTACAAAGATTAATGCAAATGTATTTTATCAGTATAAATATATTGAAAAGGTAACATTTGAACAGGGTTCATTACTTCAGGAAATTGGAGAAAATGCTTTTAAAGAATGTACAGCATTAAAGACAATTGAATTACCTGAAGGATTGCAGATTATTGGAATTGAAGCATACAGAGGATGTAGTGCCGTTACGGAAATTAAATTACCGACAACAATAAAGTATATTTATAAGAGAGCTTTTTATGGAATTAAAAAAGTAAAAGAATTAACTTTGCCTGAGGGCTTGCAGAAAATAAATTATCATGCATTTTACAAAATGACAGGGCTTACAAGTCTTACAATTCCAAGCACGGTAACAAGTACATATGAAATAATCGGCAAAGGGGCAAATGTTACAACAGTTACATTTGCTAATGGAATGACAAAAGTTCCAAACAGAGTTTTACTTAATGCAAATTCAGTAAAAAAAGTTATATTACCGGAAACACTTACTTCAATAGGATATCAGGCATTTAGCGGATGTACTCAATTATCAACAATAAAAATGGTTCAAACAATTAAGAAAATTGGAGAAAGTGCATTTAAGAATTGTACATCACTTAAAAAACTCACATTATATAAAACAGTTAAGACAATAGGTGCAAATGCTTTTGCAGGAGCAACAAATTTAACTCTTAAGGTATATTCAAATTCAGCAGGAAAAAAATATGCAAGAGTTAACAATATACCTTGGGAATATACAGATTCTGAAAAAGAAAGAATGGCTGAGGATTTAAGAGTATACGATATGCTTGTAAATAGTGGAATTCAGTCAGTAAAGGATAAATACATATTATTATCTCTTAAAAATTATGTACCACAGGGAACCTGTGTTATTGGAAAATACATTGTAGTTTCAATGTATCACAGGAATTTGACAGCAAAATCAATACTTTTGATATATAATAAACGGGGTAATTTCGTAAAGAAACTTAAATTGACAATAAAAGACCATGTAGGTTCAGTAACAAATGTAAAGAAAAATTTAGTAGTAGGTATAAATAACCTTCCGGGTGCAGTAGATAAAGTAGGTATAATTACATATAAAAAACTTTTGAAAGCTAAAAATGGAAAGACAATAAAATTTAGCTATAGAGTAACTCTTAGAGGATGCGCAGACTTTGCAGCATTTGACGGAACTCATTTCTGGGCAGGAAGAAGTGCAAACAGTAATTCGTGCCTTATGTATGGATATAGAGTTAAGCGAAATAAAAAGACAAAACGATTAACATTTACAAATCAATATAACCTTTATGTTCCTGCAAATACACAGGGATTGGTTGTAAATAAGATTTCTGCTACAGAAAGAAAGTTTACATTGTCCCAGTCATACGGAAGAATAGCAGATTCATATTTAATGGTTTATGAACCGGTAAATATTGTGACAGCATCCGCACTTGATACACCTGTAAAAACAGTTGTGCTTCCATCAATGATGGAAGGAATTTGTGTAAGCGGAAAGAAGACATATATGGTATTCGAATCTGCAGCAGGTAAATATTGTTCAAATCAGGACAATACGTCAGAAATTCAGATTGATAAAGTAAAAGTAATTAAGACATGGAAATTGCTTGCACTTAACTAATTAAAAAATATCTATGACAGATGCATTGAAAAATGTAGAATAACAAAAATTCCCACAGATTAATTCTTAATTGTGAGGGTTTGTAATATTAACTAAATAACGCTCGCGCTGAATTCAAAAAAATTATCTCAGATAAAAAGCTTTGGCTGGTAAAACTGGAAAATTTCCCAGATATACATATTCACAATATGCTGATTTTAATGCACTACTTTCTAAACAAATTTTGTTACGAAAGTGGTGCATTTTTATGTGTGTAACAAAAGTGGCAACTATTATTAATTATATAAGCCAAAGCTATTTATATCATTATATTTCCCGTTAATTTGACATAAAAAAATTATAATATATAATAAGATTAGTTTATTGTCGGGAATTTAATCTTATATGGATAAACTATAAAAATAAGTGCTTCAGTTTTGGAGGTTATATGAATAAGTACGTGAAAAATTTTGCAAGATACAGATATTTATTAATCGAACTTGTAAAAAAAGGAATTAAGTTAAAGTATAGAAGATCATATCTTGGATTGATATGGACAATGCTTGAACCGTTACTTACAATGATTGTTCTTACAATCGTATTTGGACAGTTGCTTGGTAAAGGTGACAGATTATATCCTGTTTACATTTTGTGTGGACGACTTATATATAGTTGCTTCTCAAGTTCAACAAAGATTGCGATGAGGTCTATCAGGGCAAATCAGGCAATGATAAAGAAAGTTTATGTACCTAAGTATTTGTATCCGCTTTCAAGTTGCATTTATAACTACATTTTATTCTTACTGTCATTAATAGTTCTTGCAGTAGTTTCAGTAGTTTTAGGTGTTCCACTTACATGGCATGTAATTGAAGCGGTTATTCCTTTGACAATTTTGTTTATTTTGTCAATTGGTGCAGGAATGGTATTGTCAACGGTATGTGTATTCTTTAGAGATATGGAATATTTGTGGGATGTTGTGTTGATGCTTGTTATGTACTGCTCAGCAATTTTCTACAAAATCTCAAGTATGGGACAGGGATTAATTCTTATCAAATTAAATCCGCTTTACGGAATTATCAGTAACTTCAGAGCTGTATTGTTAGAAGGTCATTCTATGTTTAACAGTTATAGTTACGGAGTGTCAAATTTAAAATTATTTGCATACTCAGGAACTTGTAGTGTTGTATTACTGATATTTGGAATATATGTATTTAAGAAAAATCAGGATAAGTTTATTCTTCATATTTAGGAGGAGTTATGGCAAAGAATGATGTAGCTCTTAGAGTTAATGATGTTAGTATTTGTTTTAATTTAAGCAAAGAAAAAGTTGATAATTTTAAAGAATTATTTATAAAGAAATTAAAAGGCGAAAAGCTTCGTTTTAATGAATTCTGGGCGTTAAAAGATGTTTCGTTTGAGTTGAAAAAAGGCGAACGTCTCGGAATACTTGGACTTAATGGAGCAGGAAAAAGTACGCTTCTTAAAGTAATTGCAGGTGTTTATAAGCCAACAAAAGGTTCAGTGCAAAGATATGGACATATGGCACCTATGATTGAACTTGGTGCAGGATTTGATCCTAACTATACAGGTAGGGAAAATATATTCTTATATGGCTCGGTTCTTGGATTTTCAAAAGAATTTTTAATGTCAAAATATGATGAAATTCTTGAATTTTCTGAGTTAGGAGAATTTATAGACGTTCCAATTAAAAACTATTCTTCAGGTATGAAGGCAAGACTTGGATTTTCAATTGCTACAGTTGTAGAACCGGAAATTCTTATTTTAGATGAGGTATTATCAGTTGGTGATGCTAAATTTAGAAAAAAATGCGAAAAGAAAATGAAAAAAATGTTTGATCATGGGGTTACAGTTTTATTTGTATCACATAGTTTGGCTCAGGTTAAGAGATTGTGTAACAAGGCAATCATTTTGGAACATGGTCAGTTAATTGCCAAAGGTGATATAGATGATGTTGTAGAAATTTATGAAAAGAAGATAGGCGATTAGAAAGCCTTGGATAGGAGTGCAGTTATGAATTATAAGACAAAAGGAACATGTTCAAGAGAAATTAGTTTTGATGTTGTTGATAATAAAGTTACTAATGTAAGATTTCTTGGAGGATGCAGTGGAAATACACAGGGAGTTGCTGCATTAGTCGAAGGAATGGATGTGAACGAAGCAATTAAAAGAATGGATGGAATTGATTGTGCAGGAAGAGGAACTTCATGTCCGGACCAGCTTGCAAAGGCATTAAAATTGTACTTAGAAGAAAATAAATAAAGGAACAGGTGTAACGTGTTAGGAATAATTGGAGCGATGGACAGCGAAGTCCAGGAATTAAAAAATGAAATGCCGGATGCGAAAATTACATCAGTTGCAGGAATGGATTTTTATGAAGGACATATTCATGACAAAGATGTAGTTGTTGTAAAGTGTGGTATAGGAAAAGTAAATGCAGCTATATGTACACAGATTCTTGCGGACAGATATAAAGTAGATTCTGTTATTAATACAGGAGTTGCAGGCTCATTAAATAGTGATATTGATATTTGCGATATTGTTATATCAAAGGATGCCATTGAGCATGATATGGATGTGACGGCGTTAGGCTATGAACGTGGAGTAATTCCTGATATGGACAATTCTGTATTTCATAGTGACAGCAGATTAATTGATGTAGCAGTCAAAAGTATAGAAGAGGCAAATCTTTCTGTTAAGGTATTTACAGGAAGAGTTGTTTCAGGCGACCAGTTTATTGCCGGTAAGGAAAAGAAAGATGATTTGGTAAATACATTTGCCGGAGATTGTGCAGAAATGGAAGGTGCTTCTATAGCACATGCAGCATATGTTAACAATATTCCATGTCTTATAATCAGAGCGATTTCTGATAAGGCAGATGGAAGTGCAGAAATGGATTACCCTACATTTGAAAAGAAAGCAGCGGCTAATTCAATTAAAATATTAAAACAGTTAATTAAGAATTTGTAGAAATTTGACGAACGATTTATAGTGTTAAAAGACCTCTTGTATGATAAAATTTTATTGTATAAAGGAAACAAAAAACAAAGTTTAAGCATTAATGTTTCCGACTATCGGCCACCAACAAAAGGCTGGTCAATACATATCGTACGAGGAGGTTTTTTATGTTTGACAAATGTATGTCATGTTTTAATGTTAATATGGAAAAAATCACATCAATAATTGAAAATAAAGCGTACTTCCTATGTTTATTAGGAAGTATTTTTTTAGTAGGAATTGTAAGTAAATGTCTGGTAATGTGGATTTTTGGTAAAATGATTAAAAAGGCAGAAAATATGGATAGCCCCAAAAGTAATATTCTTCGCCAGATAAAATTGAAATTTGAAAGTATTAAAACCATAAACGGCACGGTGGCTAATCCCATGCTTTTAGTAAGTAGGTACATAAATAAGTGTAAAATAGGCATATTTTATCTTGATTCCATAAATAAAATTATTAGCTGGTGTGGATTTTTGTGTGTGGCAATAGGCGGATTATGTGGATATATACTGTATAATCAGGGATACGGAAAGACAACGGCGATGTCGTATATTCTTGTAGGATTTTATTTTGCACTTGCATTATTTGTAGTTGAAAATACAATTCATACAAATGACAGAAAAACAGAACTGATATATGTTATTACGGATTTCTTTGAAAATAGTGTTAATTTGCGAGAGCAGATTAGTAGGCGGGAAAATGATTACAACATAGAAATAGGTAGCAGCAAAAATGAGCAGGAATCGGAACAGAATGTTAATGTAAATGAAATAAATAATACAAATAAAAAAATAGAAAATGAAAAACAGGGTAGAATAAATATTACAAAAGAACAGGAGAGAATAATCAACGAAGTTTTAGGAGAATATTTGCAGTAAAGATTTAAATGGTTTTGCAAAAATAAATTAAGATTTAATCATATAAGTTTTGTAGAAATGTTTACAGGTTCAATTGTATAATTTATATAGAAATATTCGCAGGTTGAAACAAATATGTTTTAAGGAAATATTCGCAGATTGAGCAAAATAGTTTCGGGGATATATTCTCGGGTTGACTCCAATAAAATTGTTTCAATAAATATGCTAAAAACATTGACATATGACGACAAAATATTTATTGTATATATGTTAGAGAGAATTTGAAGGGAATTTTACCGGTCGGCATGAATATTATATTATGTCGATAAATAAACGCTTTACCGGACACTGTGGATTTAGTGGAGAGATACCATGACAGTTTGCAAGGTGTACGGGATAGCAGGATTTGAAATGACGGAGGAAAAAGATATGGCTAAGGTAACATTTGATTACTCAAAGGCATCAAAATTCATCTCAGATGATGAAGTAGTAGCAATGAAGAAAATCGCAGAAGATGCAAAAGAAGTTTTGGTTAACAAATCAGGAGCAGGAAATGATTTCTTAGGATGGATTGATTTACCTGTAGATTATGACAAGGATGAATTTGCAAGAATTAAAGCAGCAGCTAAGAAGATTCAGAGTGATTCAGAAGTTTTAGTTGTTATTGGTATTGGTGGCTCATATTTAGGAGCAAGAGCAGCAATTGACTTCTTAAGACATGGTTTCTATAACAATGTATCAAAAGAAATCAGAAAAACACCTGAAATTTACTATGCAGGAAATAGCATTAGCCCTGCATACTTAAAGGGATTATTAGATGTTGTTGGAGACAGAGATTTCTCAGTTAACATTATTTCTAAGTCTGGTACAACAACAGAACCTGCTATCGCATTTAGAATTTTCAAGGAAAAACTTGAAAAGAAATATGGCAAAGAAGAAGCAGCAAAGAGAATTTACGCTACAACAGATAAGGCAAAGGGAGCTCTTAAGAATCTTGCAACAGAAGAAGGATATGAAAGCTTCGTAGTACCTGATGATGTAGGTGGACGTTTCTCAGTTCTTACAGCAGTAGGTTTGCTTCCAATCGCAGTAAGTGGTGCTGATATAGATAAATTAATGGAAGGTGCTGCAAGCGGAAGAGAAAAAGCTTTAAACAATACATTTGAAGATAACGATGCAGTAAAATACGCAGCAATCAGAAATATTTTATTAAGAAAAGGAAAATCAATTGAAATTACAGCTAACTATGAACCAAGTTTACATTACTTTGGCGAATGGTGGAAACAGCTTTATGGTGAAAGCGAAGGAAAAGACCAGAAAGGTATTTTCCCTGCAGCAGTTGATTTGACAACAGATTTACATTCAATGGGTCAGTTCATTCAGGACGGATCAAGACTTATGTTTGAAACAGTTGTAAATATTGAAAAGACAGATGCTGATATCGTAATTCAGGAAGAAGCAGATGATCTTGACGGATTAAATTACTTAGCTGGAAAAGATATGGATTTTGTTAACAAGAGTGCAATGAATGGAACAATTCTTGCTCATACAGATGGTAATGTTCCTAACCTTATGGTTAATGTACCTGAACAGAACGAATTCTATCTTGGAGAATTATTCTACATGTATGAATTTGCATGTGGTGTAAGTGGATATATTCTTGGAGTAAATCCATTTAATCAGCCGGGTGTAGAAAGCTACAAGAAGAATATGTTTGCATTACTTGGAAAACCGGGTTATGAAGACATGACAGCAGAATTACAGAAAAGACTTTAATTATAAGATAACACGGAGCGATTCGTGTTATATCCAGTAAATTTAAATAGTATATAAATATCCCCTCCGTATCGGTTATCCGGTAAAGAGGGGATATGTTTTTTATAAGGCTTTTTTGTCAAGAATGATTTTGACTCCAACATATTAATCTTCTTCGATAATATAAAAATCTAAATAATCAAAATCAATATGTTCAATAAAACTGTCCTGATAAAATCTGGTTCGTGAAATGCGTTTGAATTCATCAATGTTATTATCAAGCCAGATTGGATTGCTTAAATCAAATTCCTCGCAAATATCTTCAAGTGCTTTGAAAACTTTGTGAGTTCTCGTCATCTCAGGGTTATCTATTTCGACTGTGGTATTTTTTATCATTTTATTATTTTTAAAGGTTCTTCCCCATATTCTAAACATATAAACTATCTCCTGTTTCATATTTTACTAATGTAAAGATGCCGGATAATTGTGAGAGTGCGTAGCACTGAACAATCTGTAGGCATCATAGTCGTGGCGGTTAACCCTGACATCATTTAATTAAAAGTAATTTTATACGAAATGATAAAACATGTAAAGAATATATTAGTAATCTGTTATGGCTTATAAAGTAGTATAGTGGAAATAAAAATTACAATATGGTATACTAAATCATTAAGGTGCGTTAGAAACGTTGTAAGCTTTTTATTTTAAAGATATACAAATATAAGGCGGAGATGAAGAATAAAGCAAATTAGAGGTGCTTATATGTTAAATGATAAAAAAGTAGCATTGAATGGAAAAATTACAAAGTATTTGAGGTGGCCTATTAACCTTAGTGTGCTTTGGATAGTAGTAACGGCTATAATATTTTTTATTGACAAAAGAGCCGGAGTGGTTATGGCGTTTGCAACAATTTTGTTTATTGTAATAGCGATTGTTATGATGCTTAGATTTTATCCAAATATCAAAAGATATCTTGTGGATTTTGGCGCAGAGTATAGTCAGATACAAAGACAGATGATGCATGAATTTGAAATTCCTTATGCGTTACTTGATTGTAATGGAAAGATGCTGTGGCATAATAGCAAAATGGAAAAGGCGTGCGAAACTAAACTTTTAAATATGAGGGGAATTGAATCTATATTTAAAGAGTTTACAAAGGATAAATTTGAATTTAAAGAAGAAAAGAAAGAGTTCAAAGTTGAGTATAATGAAAAAATATATAGAGCTGTGCTAAAGAAGTTTAAAATGAAAGATGCAGTTGATGAAGTGCCTATCGCAGTACTTGATTCAGATGATGACGATGCGGATATGTTTGCACTTTATTTATTTGATGATACAAGAATTCAGCAATTATCTAAGGAAAATAAAAATGATAAGATGATACCGGGACTTATCTACATAGATAATTATGAAGAGGTTCTTCAAAGTATTGAAGATGCCAGAAGAACACTGTTAGTTGCATTGATTGATCGACAGATACAGCGATATTTTGCAGAAATGGACGGTCTGGTAAGAAAACTTGAAAAAGACAAATACTTTGTAGTTGTTAAGGCTAAAAATATAGCAATTATGCAGAGTAAAAAATTCTCACTTCTTGATGATGTAAAGAATGTTAAGATAGGTAATGAGCGAACAGCTACAATCAGTATTGGATTCGGAATGGGTTCAGATTCGTATGTTCAGAATTACACGTCAGCCACAGCAGCTATCGATATGGCACTTGGCAGAGGTGGTGACCAGGCAGTATTAAAAGATGGCGCAAAGATATATTATTATGGCGGTAAGAGCAAGTCTGTCGAAAAGAATACCAGAGTAAAAGCCAGAGTAAAAGCTCATGCATTAAGAGAATTAATTGAAACAAGAGATAAAGTATTCATTATGGGACATCATTTGGGTGATAATGATTCTTACGGCGCAGCAATTGGTTTGTATAGAGCCATAACTACAATGGGTAAAAAAGCTTATGTGGTAACGGGAACTATGAGTTCTTCAGTAAAACCTTTGATTGATAAGTTTACGACAGATAATGGCTATGAAGAAGATATGTTTATTGCAGGAACATTGGCTACAACTATTTTAGAAAAAAATGATATGCTCATTGTAGTTGACTGTAATAGAGCAGGATATACTGAATATCCTGAATTAGTGAGAAGAGCACAAACACTTGTAGTAATAGATCATCATAGACAAAGTGCAGATGCAATAGAAAATGCACATTTATCATACATTGAACCATATTCATCATCAGCATGTGAAATGGTTACTGAAATTATGCAGTATATGGTTGATTCAGTTAAAATGAAACCGTATGAGGCAGATGCATTGTATAGCGGAATTATGATGGATACAAATAATTTTTCTAACAGAACAGGTGTAAGAACATTTGAGGCAGCAGCTTATTTGCGAAAAAATGGAGCTGATATTGTCAGAGTTAGAAAAATGTTTAGAGATGATATTGGAGATTATAAGGCAAAAGCTAAGGCTATTCAAAATACAGAGATATTTATGGATAAATACGCTATAGCCATTTGCCCGTCTGAAGGAACAAGTATGCCGACAGTTGTTGGAGCACAGACAGCGAATGAATTGCTTAATATTAAAGGCATAAAGGCAGCGTTTGTATGTACGTTTTATAATGAAAAAGTATATTTAAGCGCAAGGTCAATAGATGAAGTTAACGTTCAGTTAATTGCAGAAAGATTAGGCGGTGGAGGTCATATGAATCTTGCCGGAGCACAGATTGAAGATTGTACATGTGAACAGGCAAAGACCTTGATAAAAGAGATTATTCAGGATATGACTGATGAAGGTGAAATATAGTTATTTACACAAGTGATATTTGACCTTAACATTAATATAGTTTGCCGGATCGAATTTGAAAAAATGAAATTAATTGCTTAGATATAATAAGTTTATTGCTTTGAAAGGAGACATGAATATGGAAGTTATTTTATTAGAAGATGTTAAAGCGTTAGGAAAAAAAGGTGAAGTAGTAAAGGTAAGCGATGGATATGCTAAAAACTTTATTTTAAAGAAAAAACTTGGCGTAGAAGCAAATAGCGCAAATAAAAATGATTTAAAACTTCAAAAAGCTAATGAAGCAAAGGTTGCTCAGGAAAAATTGGATGCAGCAAAAGCTTTGGCAGAAGAATTAAAAGATAAAAAGGTAGTTATAAAGATTAAAGCCGGAAATGGAGACCGTGTATTTGGCTCAATTTCTGCAAAGGAAATAGCAGCAGAAACAAAGAAGCAGCTTGGTTTAGAAATTGATAAAAAGAAGATTGTTATGGAAGAAGGAATTAAAAATCTTGGAGTCCATACAGTAAAAGTTAAATTGCACAAGGATGTAATGGCAACTTTAGACATAAAGGTTGAAGCTTTATAGGAGATAATTATTAATGGAAGATCCAATAGTAAAAAAAATACTACCTCATAGCTATGAAGCAGAACAGGCAGTAATAGGTTCGATGATTATGGATCCGGATGCTGTTCCAATAGCTATGGAGTTGATAAATAAAGATGATTTTTTTAACAGACAATATGGATTGCTCTTTGGGGCAATGACAGAATTGTACCGTGAAGGAAAAAATGGAGATTTGGTTACCATAAAGGCTAAATTGGAAGAGATGGATGTTTCTAGTGAAGTAATCAGCCTTGATTTTATCAGGGAAATATTAGAAATGGTACCGACTTCAGCAAATATAAAGCAGTATGCGACTATTGTATATGAAAAAGCAATGTTGCGTAAATTAATAAAAGTAAATGATAATATTTCAGCTAAATGTTATGCAGGAACGGATAAGCTTGAAGATATAATGGAGAGTACTGAAAAAGAAGTTTTTGAAGTGCTTAGATCACGTTCAAGTGGCGACTTTGTCCCAATTAATAAAGTAGTTGCTAATGTATTTGATAAATTAGAACAGGCATCGCTTACAAAGGGAACTGTTACAGGTTTAGCAACCGGATATATATATCTTGATAATCAGTTATCCGGATTGCAGCCATCAGACTTTATTTTGATTGCGGCAAGACCTTCAGTTGGTAAAACAGCATTTGCACTTAACGTAACAGAGCATATAGCTATACGTAAGCCGAATGCAGTCGCTATATTTAGTTTGGAAATGTCAAAGGAACAGTTGGTTAACCGTCTTATATCACAGCATTCAATGGTAAGTTCTCAGAAAATGAGAGCAGGAGAACTTAATGAATCTGAATGGGAAAAAATTGTAGAAACAGCGGATATTATAGGAAATTCAAATATTGTAATTGACGATACGCCAAGTATTACAATTGGTGACCTTCGTTCCAAATGCAGAAAGTTTAAATTAGAAAAAGATATACAGCTTGTAGTTATTGACTACCTACAGCTTATGAGAGGAAATGGTAATTATCCAAGCCGTGAACAGGAAATTGCGGATATTTCAAGATCATTAAAGGGAATTGCCAGAGAGTTGAATATTCCGGTAGTTGCACTTTCACAGCTTAACCGAAGCGTAGAATCGAGACCTGACCATCGACCTATCATGGCCGATTTGCGAGAATCAGGTTCTATCGAGCAGGATGCCGACGTTGTAATGCTTTTATCAAGAAAATACAACAAAGAGGACGAAACAGAAGACAGAAATACTATTATTGTGGATGTTGCTAAGCAAAGAAACGGTCCTGTAGGAGCTATAGAATTATTATGGTTACCTGAATATACAAAATTCGAGACAAAAGCAAGAGAGTAGATTTGCTTGCTTGTTCGCATTTTAAAACAAATGTGAGAGAATAATTAATATATTGTTAATCAAACAACTGGTGAAAAATATAGGCTTAAAATAAATGTGAGAGAATAATTATGCTAAGCCATATGCGAATTTGAACGAAAAAGATGAGAAGTTTACACTCATTTGACGGCATTCGTCATTTGCTTAAAAAATAATTGAATATGTGACTGCCAATTCGTTGAATTGAGTAATAGTCAGAATTATACTAATGTTAACAATAATTTGGAAATTATTGTTAACATTATTTTTTTGGAGGGGAAAATGGGAACACGACGATATATTATTTCAGATGCATCTAAAATGCTAAAGGTAGAATCTCATGTGTTAAGATATTGGGAAGAAGAACTTGAGATAAAGATTCCCAGAAATGAAATGGGACATCGATATTATACGGAAGAAAATATTGAATTACTTCGGAAAATAAGAGATTTAAAAGAACAGGGATATGGTCTAAGAACTATAAAAATGATGATTAATGGAGAAATTGACATTAATCGTTCTAATCCTAATACAGTCAACATTAGAAATCTTTTTGACAAACCAAAGAGTGAAAAAAATACATTTTATAAAGAAGATGAAGAAGGAGGTAATAAAGGTGTAAATAATAAAGAAATTATGGATACAAAAACAAAAGATAATAGTGGAGACATAGAAAAATATAGAGGATTAGAAAATAAAACATCTTTAACTGAAAGTGTTAGCTCAGAAAGTAAAATGCAGCAATTTCAGGAAATTATGGGAAATATAGTTTCGAGAGCCTTAGAGGAAAATACCGAAAGTATAGTTACCAGAGCGATAAATAAGTCGACACATAATATGTCTAAAGAAGTGAGTGATTGTGTGAGCGAAAAAGTATTGAAAGGTGTAGATTATATTATTAGAATGCAGGATGAAAGAGAAGAAGAACGTTATCGAAAAATAGATGAAGTAATAAGAAAAAAACAAAGAAAGTCCAGAAAAGAGCGAAAAATGGAAAACCGCATTAATAAAGATGAAAAAGTTATGAACAAAAAAGCTGAAAGGGCTCGAAAAAAAGCCGAAAAAGAGCGAGTAAAGTCTGAAAAAAATAGGGAGAAGTCTAAAAAATTGGCATTTAGCACATTGAGTAAATAAAATAATGTACATAGTGTACAAATTGTGACTAAATTATTAAAAAATATTGACTAAATGACGAAAAGTATTATAATAATATTATCGTAGAGAAAACGTTTTGACACGTATAATACATAAAGTTTTTTCATGACGATGTAAGTAAATACAGAGGAGGAAACAGCGATGGAATACGCGATATACGCGACGGTGGGTTTGCTCTCTGGATTGTGCTTTTACTATCTGGCGAGATACCAGATACAAGTAAGAAGTATATATGACACAGAAAATAAAGGACAACGAATAAATAACATAGGTTACAGAATAGCATGGATGGTGGCTCCAGCTGTATTGTTTGTAGGTATAGCCCTTAAAGAATTTGATTACTGGCAGACAGTGCGATATATGCTTATCATATTGATGGCAATAAATGTAGCAGGAATTGATATGCTGATAAGAAGAATACCTAACGCATTATTATTGGGGATGTTACTTTTACAGATATGCAACATAGTAATTACAAGTGGTGGGTTAGATGTGTTTATGGATACATTTTTTAATTCATTTATGGGATTGATAATTGCATATGTAATATTTGTTATTCCGGGGTTCTTAAAACTAAGGATTGGGGCTGGCGATGTGAAATATAGCGCCGTAATAGGTTTTATGTTGGGTCTTCAAGGTTATATTGAAGCAATGGCAGTGATGGGTTTTACAATATTTATCTATTATTTGTTCTTAAAAATCACAAGAAGAGGCAACTTAAAAACAGCAGCTCCTATGGCACCGTTTTTATCGGGAGGGGTTTTGGTTTCATTATTTTTCCCGTTAATTTATTAAATTTATAATTAAGCACGACGGAGTAAAAGAGAGTCGTATGCAAGAAGGAGGAAATATTATGAGAGATGTAAAGAATTTCTTAATGGATGAAGATGGACAGGGTATGGTTGAATACGGTCTTATCATCGGATTAGTAGCAATCGTTGTAATTGGTGCTTTAGCAGCATTAGGACCAAAGATTAAGGGAATGTTCGAAAAAGCAGGTACAGAGTTAGATAATGCTACTACAAATTAATAAAATATTACAAAATGATTTTGTAATTTTGTTCAAAATAGAGGGGCAATAGCCCCTCTATTTTAGAATATGGAAAAAATATTTGAGAGGTAGCATCAATGAAGAAAAGAGAAAATGGACAATCAGCTGTTGAATTTGCTTTGGTTTTGCCTATATTACTTTTGATTGTATGCGGAATATTGGATTTTGGGTGGTTATTTTACAATCAGTTATCTGTTGAAAACGCCTGCAGAGAAGGGGCACGTGTTGGGTGCGTGAATGCACAAGATGCACAATTAGATCAAATTGTAACCGATAAGGTGGAAGCAATATTGCCGAAAAATCTTAAATCAGTAGTGGTTGATTCAAAACTTACAAATCCCACAAGTCCACTTGAGGGAGATTTAAAAGTTAACGTTAAGGCGGAAATGAATACATTGACACCGGTTCTGGGAGTTATATATGGAAAGACTAAAGAACTATCGTATACAGTAACAATAAAAACGGAATCGTAGATTAATAAAACACTAAAAATAAGAAACAGAGGGGTACAAATACCATGAAGAGAATTTATTTGATTGCACTTATAAGTGCGTTGGTTGCAGGAATTGCAACATATATGTTTGCACAGTCAGTTATAAGCAACAATGATCCAAATAAAGATAAGACCGAGATTGTGTATGCAATATCAGACGTTCCGGCAGGAACACAGGTTACAGCTAATAATGTAAATAATTTTTTTAGTACTAGAATGATTGATAATGGTGCAATTGTAGATGGCGCAGTAAGAAGTCTTGATGAAGTTATAGGAAATACATCATCGGGTTATATTTATGCAGGTGAGCAGGTTTCAATAAAAAGATTTGGAACTGAACAGGAATCGAATGTCGGATTATCGTATAATCTCGCAGATGGAATGGTTGCATACAGTATGGCAGCAGATGGCGTTACGGGTGTAGATGGATATATCCTCCCAGGAGATACAGTAAATGTTTTGGCAATGAAGACAGGCGATGGTAAGGCTACTGTAGATACAGTTTTGAGCGATGTTAAAGTTTTAAAGATATCAACAAATGATGTAAATACAGATACAGCGAATGCAATAGTAACATATTCATCAATCACATTTGAGTTGTCATATGAAGATGCTGATATTTTATATGGAGTAGAAAATTCAGGAGAATATTCAGGTTATAAACTTATATTAAATAAGAGAACTGCGGAGGACGGAGAATAATATGGAAAGTATAAAAGTTGTTATTATTTCAGAAGATACATCAATTCGTGTTAATTTGAAGAAAAAATTAGCAGATAGAGATATTCAAATTGTTGGTTATGCAGATTTTAAAGACGAATCAAGATTGAAAATAGATGGATTATTTCCGGATGTAGTTATTGTTGGTGTTAAAGTACCAATCGACCCGGAAGTATTTTCATTCGTTGAAAGTATGAAATTCCAAAGTAAAGGATGCGCAGCAGTTGTAGCTACAGACGATGTAACCGTTGATTTAGTAAACTATGCAGCAAGATTTGGAATAAGACAGGTATTACCTTTGGATATGAAGGATAATGAATTTTATTCAAGAGTAGTACAGGTTAATGAATACGAAAAAGTAATTCAGGCACAGTTAAACATTCAGAAAAGAGTAAGATCAAAAGTAATTGCATTTTTCGGATGTAAAGGTGGTACAGGAAAGTCCGTAATGGCAACAAACCTTGCTGTTGCATTATCCAAGAGGGGAAGCAATGTTATTCTTTTAGATATGGACTTAAGATTTGGAGATCAGAATATTCTTTTAGATTTAGAACCTAAGGATACAATTGTTGAGTTAGCGCAGGACCCTGAAGGAATATCAATTGAAAGAGTTAATTCTTTTAGTATAATGCATTCTTCAGGTGTAGTATTACTTGCAGCACCAAAGAGTCCTGAATATGCCGAATATATTAAACCGGAACATGTTACAAAGGTTATACGTAGTGTAAGACCATATTATGAATATGTAATAGTTGATTTAGGAACGAATTTTAGTGATGAAACAATAGCGGCATTACAGGAATGTGATGAGATTATGATTGTAAATAATCCTGATATTTTATCGCTTAAAGCAGCAAAATCAGCTGTAAGTATATTGGAACAGTTAGGAATAAAAGAAAAAGCAAGATTAGTAATGAATAAGAATGTTAACAGCTTAATCCGAATGAAGGATTTCGAATCAATGTTGGAGATACCATTTTACGCTTCAATATCATCGGATAAGATGTTTAACAGTAGTGTAAATAAAGGAGAACCGTTTGTATTAAGAACAAGTAGAACGGTGGCTGCAAAAGAATTCTCAAGTTTTATACAAAGGGTTATTGCGGATAAAGGTGAGTAAATAGTCGGAGGTTAATCGTATATGGGATTACTTGACATAATAGAAAAGAATAAGGAAGAAAATGGGGAAGAAACAACTAATCAACAACAGAAAAAAGTTGAGGAGGTAAAGGAAGTAAAGGTTGAAGACCCATATGATTCTGTAAAGAAAATGATTCACGGAAGAATTATTTTGACATTAAACAGAGCAGGAAAGGCTACTGTCGATAGAGATGAAATGGAAAAACTTCTTACGGAAGAAGTTGACAAGGATGAGTACAATATTCCGAGAGTTGAAAGAAAACCGATAGTAAAGACTTTATTAGATGATATATTAGGATATGGTCCAATTCAGGATTTGATTGATAGCGATAATTGTAGTGAAATAATGGTTAATGGACCAGATCATGTATATATTGAACAAAAAGGGAAATTGGTTCTTACAGATATAAAATTTAGAGATGAAGAACATCTTATGAATATTATTGACAGAATCGTTACTCAGGTTGGGCGACATGTAGATGAAGCAAGTCCGATGGTTGATGCCAGACTTCCTGACGGCTCCCGTGTAAATGCTATTATTCCACCGATATCACTTATTGGAGCAGTACTTACAATTCGTAAATTTAGCTCTACACCGGTAACAGCAGCACAGTTAGTTGAATGGGGGTCATTAAACCCGGTAATGCTTTCTTTTTTAGAAGCGTGTGTTAAAGGAAAATTAAATATAGTAGTATCTGGTGGTACCGGTTCAGGTAAAACAACATTGTTGAATGTATTATCATCGTATATTCCTGAAGACGAACGTATTGTAACAATCGAAGATGCAGCGGAAGTTCAGTTACATCAGGAACATGTTATTACACTTGAATGTAGACCGGCAAACCTTGAAGGTAAAGGAGCAATAACAATTAGAGCTCTTGTAAAGAATGCATTGAGAATGAGACCTGACCGTATTATTGTCGGGGAAGTTCGTTCTGAAGAAACATTGGACATGCTTCAGGCTATGAATACAGGCCATGACGGATCATTAACTACGACTCATGCAAACTCTCCTAGAGATGCTATGTCTCGTATTGAAACAATGGTTATGATGTCTGGTATGGAATTGCCGGTAAAGGCAATTAGAGATCAGGCTTCCTCAGCTATAGATTTAATAATACAGCAGAGCAGACTTAGAGATGGATCCAGAAAAGTAACTTCCATTACAGAGGTTGTTGGTATGGAAGGTGATGTTGTAAGTTTGCAGGATATTTTTGTCTTTGAAACAGATGGAACAACGGATTCTAGAGGAAAGTTTAAGGGACAATTTAGAGCAACAGGTGTAGTTCCAAAGTGTATTGAAAAGATTAGAGGAAATGGGGTTGTTGTAAAGAATGAATGGTTTACTAATTAGTATGATTTCCTTAGTTGTGGTCATGATGGGAGTTACATTTGTGCTTGTTACAACTATAGTTGGTAAAATAACTGAAAACAGCAGAAATGTAAAACGAAGAGAAGATTACATCGTAGGAAAGAAAAAGGAAGAAAAAAAAGTTGCAAAAACTGAGCAACAAAAAAATAATAAAAAGCAGTCTGTAAATAACAATAAAAGTATATTTACAAAAATTAATAAAATATTAGCTGAAGAATTGGAAAAAAGTGATATTTCGAGAAAACCTGAAGATTTTATTATAATATGGATAATTATAACATTTGTTCCGGGATTATTGTTTATACTTATTTTTAAGAATCAGTTAATAGCACCTATGCTTATGATAATAGGAGCTGTTGCACCTATCCTATACATGAAAAATAAACAAAAAAAGAGACGAGATATGTTTGAATCTCAATTGAGTGATGCTTTAATGATTGCAAGTAACTGTTTAAAATCAGGATTAACATTCAATCAGGCTATGGACACAATTTCAAATGAATGTGATGATCCTATAAAGTCAGAGTTTAAGAGAACTGTTAACGAAATAACTTTTGGTAGTTCGCAGGATGATGCATTAGAGGCGATGGCTGAAAGAGTAAAGAGTGAAGATTTTAATCTCGTTGTTTCTGCGGTTAGTGTTCAAAGACAGACAGGTGGTAATTTGTCAGAGATACTTGATACGATAGCTGGAACAATTCGTGAACGATATAAAATTAAAGGAGAGATAAAAACTATGACAGGACAGGGGCGAGTATCTGGAATTATAATTGGGGTATTACCTATTGTGCTGTTACTTGTAATGAGCTTAATTAATAAGGACCTAATAATGACATTGTTCACTACAATGATAGGAAAGATTTTATTAGTTATATCAATTTGCTTAGAAACTATAGGGGCGATTATTATCAATAAAATTGTTACTATTAAGTTCTAAAAGGAGAAAAAATAAATGGAATTTATGGTATTGGCAATTAGTGTATTAGTTTTCTTCATTGTTTCGTCTATTGGATACAATATAGGAAAAGAAGCTGATGCAAAAGAAAGAAAAATAGAGTACATAAGTGGGAAAAAGAAAGTACAAAATGAAAAGGAAGGAGAGAAATCCTCAAAAAGGTTTCTGTCATCTCAAATACAGGCGATTAACAATATGGCGAATAGAAGCGCAGCAAACGTAAAGAAAAATGCTAAGTACAAACTTGTTGAAAAACAATTAAGGTTAGCAGGACTTTCTATAAGCCCAGAAAACTTTTTGTTTTACAAAAAAGCAATTATGGTATTAATAGTGGTAGTTATGGCTTTTATTGCTGCTATTACAAAAATGATTCTGCTTGTATTAGTTGGATTGCTTATAGCTTTATTATTACCTAATATGTATTTGAATGGAAAGGTGAAAAGTTATCAGCAGGGAATAAGAGATCAATTGCCTGACACAATGGATTTGTTAGGCGTATGTATTGAATCAGGATTAAGCTTTGATGCATCTTTATTGAAGGTGTCAGAAAGAATGGAAGGTCCGTTTATAGATGAATTGTTAAAATTATATAGACAGATTCAGATGGGTGTACCAAGAAGTGAGGCATTGAAGAATATGGCAAATGCATCAGAGATACCGGAATTGAAGACTTTTATTGCTGCTTTGGCACAGGCAACTCAGTTAGGTATTCCGATGAATAATATTATGAAAGTACAATCTGAAACATTAAGGGAAACAAGAATGCAGATGGCAAGAGAAAAAGGACAGAAAGCACCAGTTAAGATGCTTTTACCTATGGTAGGTCTTATTTTCCCGGTGCTATTTATCGTTATTCTAGGTCCTGTTGTAATTAATGTTATGGATATGGGAATTTTTTAAAGAAAAAGTAAAAATAATTTGAATTAATAATGCAAATTTATAAAAAAAGTGATAGAATCGAGGTATGGATATGGTTATAACGTGTGATAGTCAGATTATATGCACGAAAGCTGAATATGCAAATACATTTTTTAAAAGATTTAAAGGACTTATGGGTCGTAAATCTTTAGCGGAAGGAGCAGGACTTTTAATTGAACCGTGTAACCAGATACATACATTCGGTATGAAGTTTGCTATAGACACATTGACATTGGATAAAGATGATGTGATTTTGTATATAGACCATGAAATTCAACCGGGAAAAATAAGAAAAATGGTTTCGAAGGGCAGAAGGGTGTTAGAATTGCCAAGCGGAACTGCAAATAAATATATGTTACAGGTTGGACAAGTTATTTCAGTGGAGTAGGAAACATTGAAATTGGACTCCAGCATTTATGCATTTCAATTGAAATGTAAAAAATCTAGGAAAAGGAGTTGAGAAGTATGGCTAAGTTGTCAAGAATAGCTAGACCACAGACCAGGTTTATGCAGAGCAACGAAATTGGGGAGGTTGCAGCAGAAGAGAATGCTTATGGATTTAATCATGCGGTAAGAGGATATGATCCTGAAGAAGTAGATGATTATATTAATAACCTTTTCGGCAACTACAAAAACACACAGAATGTTTTAAATAAGCAGAAAGAAGAGTTTGAAACAGAACGAGAAATGCTTCAATGTGAAATCAATGATTTACATGGAAAAAATGGTGCTCTTCAAGAAGAAAATGATGAACTTAAAGCAACAATAGAGGAACTTAGAGAAGAAATTTTGGCATTAGCAGAAGGAGCAGGAGATGTTCAACAAAGTGCAGCACCTGCCGCTCCGGTAGAAAAACCGGAACCTGAAATTGTATACGTTGAAGTACCGGTAGAAAAACCATCTACAGATGACGGTAGTGCTGAATATGAAGTTCTTTATGCCGAGAATAATGAATTAATTGGAAAGAACAGAACTTTAAGTATCGAAAATGCTAAATTGCAAAAGAGTGCAGCTGCAAGTGCTATGGAAGCTAAAGCGGCAACTGACAAATTAGGTGAAATTCAAAGCAGATTAGATGAAAGCGAAAATAAATTAGCAGATAATCAGAATAAACTTGAGGAATGTCAGGCTCAATTAGAAAATAGCAAAGCTCAGTTAGAAGACAGTCAGGTTCAGTTGTTAGAAACTCAGGAAAAAGTTGAAGAAGGTCAGACAAGAATCCAGAGTATGGAAGAAGAAATGACTAAGATGCGTAAGAAGATGGAAGTTGTTGACAGTAAGGAATTAATTGATTCACTTATTTCATCTATGGGAAGCCTTGAATCTGTACTTAAACAAAGACAGGAATAATTAGTGGGGGTATGAATTTTTGTATAGAAAAGATCGACAAAAATTGGTTGTTTGTCAAGCATAGGGGTAATCCCTTGTAAAAATCGTGTGTGATTTATAATCACACACGATTTTTTATATAGTATCACAAGATAACATTATTCTGTTTCTAAAATTATCAAAATTCCTATATCCGTAAGCATTTCGCTTAATCACTTTAATCTTATTATTCATTCCTTCAGTATAACCGTTTGTATATGGACAATCAAAACTGTTAAGTATGTATTTAGCCCAATTGGCAAGTGTGGTAAGTACTGAATTAAATTCATCTAGTTCACTGACAGATGCAGCATTAATAAATTTACGAAGTTTTGGTTTGGCTTCAGAGCTACTTTTGGGGTCCATAAAGTCATAAAAAAGCTCTTTTAAATAATAAGCCTGAGCAAGATCATTTGACTGCTGTAACATAACTTCAAGTGCATTAAGACTTTCCTCATTCAGTTTGCTTTTATGAGCCAAAATCAATTTGTGACTGTGTTTAAAATATTTTCTTTTGCTTGGATACATGTCCTTTTGAACTCTGACACGAACTCTTTCAGTGGCACCTGTCACTTGCTTTACTACATGAACCGTGTTAGTCAATGTACCACAGTGAGGACATTGGCAGTATTTACGTTGCAATTTAAAATAAATGTGATGTTCATCAGGTGTAGATTTCGATTTAGAAATAAAAAGCGCTTTAATTTTCAATAAATTTGAAATTTAATCATTATTAGACATAGTAAAATTTACATAAAATAAAAATGGTTCTAAATCTTATCTCCCAAGTAAAGTTTAGAATCAAAAAATATAAACAGGGTTGTCATAATGACAACCCTGTTTATATTTTTCTAATATTTAGATTCTAAATATTAATCGTCCGATTTTAAATTAGTCTAAAACGATTGAGTCTGTTGGGCAAGCTGCTGTGCAAGCACCACATTCGATGCACTGATCAGCGTTGATTACGCAAGCACTACCGTCGTTTGAGATTGCTCCAACTGGACAAGCTCCTTCACAAGCACCACATCCGATGCAACCATCTGTAATTTTGTAAGCCATTATGTATGCCTCCTTTATAGTTTTATACAGTAATAATAATACAAATAATTACATATTGCAACATCTAAGTGATGAGAAAAATAAACATTTTAGGTAAAAAATGGACCTATAAAATATATGAAAAAATGTGCATATATTAAAAAGAATATTCATATCCGGATAGAAGTAAAAGAATACTCATTTATAGTTATAAATCTGGGAATTACTGCTTGTATTTAATTTATTTGCAATTATAAAAACCTACCTTATAACCGTTAGTACGCGTCCGAATACATACCATTCAGATGGGTCAGTAGCAACAATATCTTTTCCAAAACCATTTACAGGTTTAAGCACGGAAGGAGTGCCATACTCATATTTTCTGATATAAACATGACGTCCTTTAAGAAAAATACCGGTTTCTCCGTAGGCAGGAGAACGGTCATTTGCAATAATCAAAACATCGTCTTTAAGGTATGCCGGATGAAGTGATTTATTAGTGACTCTTATTCCGCACATCATAGATGAACCGAATTCCTCCTCATAAGATGAAACATCTATGTAATCGGCATAAAAACTGTCAAATAACATTTCGTCTCCCATGCAACCGGTTGGAACAATGACAGGAATATAGGTTTTGCCCTGAAGTTGATTTAAGTTGTACAATTTTGTTTCAAAATTTGCTATTTCAGAAATTAGATTACATGCTCTTTCAGGGAGCTTTGTGTAATCTATATTTAGATGTCTGTCAAGTCCTAATAGATAATCTATTGAGACACCTAATGCTTGAGATAATTTTATTAAGTTATATGTTGTAGGACATCCGGTATGACCGCTCATCAGTTTTTTTAGAGTGTCATATGAAATGTTGGAAACATCAGATAATTTCTTTAAAGTCCAATTTCTTTCATTGAGAATCTGATTAATTGTCTCTACAACAGTGTTAGTATATTGTAATAAGTCAAATTGTTTAAGATTCATTTTGGTTCCTTCGATGGCACTTTTTAAAATTTTAGAAAATTAAAATAGTGCAATTTAAGTTCTTTTAAATAACTTTGGTTACAGTTATATTTTATTATAAGAATTAAATAAATTCAAGTTAGCTGTAGGTGACAAGCTTGGGGTGTGGCTTATCATATAGCAGAATAAGGCGAAAATACAACTTATTCATTAATAAAATATTATGAGAGCAAGGGGTGTTTTAATGAGTAAAACCAAGATTGTAGTAATTGACAATGACAAGAAGGCAGTATGGGAGCTTAGTAAAAGCTTAGAGTGTGAAGAAAACATTGAGGTAGTATCAGTTGAAGAAAATGGAATAGACGGATTGGAAGCAATTAATAAATATAATCCGGATATAGTCATAATGGAACTACTGCTAACAGGAATAGATGGATTTAGTATTATTGATTATATAAAAGAATGCAAATATGATATAAAAATAATTCTTACATCTGTAATTAATCAACAAAATATAGTTAGGGAGGCCTTTGATAAGGGAATAGATTATTTTGTTGTTAAGCCATATGATGTAAACACAATAGTGAACAGAGTTAAGCGTATAATCGGAGAAAATAAAAATAGTGAAACATTTAGTGCAATTTATAGTGTAGATTCTATAATTGCAAATTCACTGATTCAGTTAGGTATTCCAGCAAGTTTAAAAGGATACAGATATGTAGCGACAGGAATAAAAAGAGCAACAGAAGATCAGGGAGTGCTAGAGGGAGTTACAAAAATATTATATCCTGACATTGCAAAGGAATATGATTCAACACCGCAAAGAGTTGAAAAGGCAATTAGACATGCAATTGAAGTTGCTTGGAATAAAAATAGTGACAGTGATTTAAAAAACAAATTTTGCGTTAATTTAGATAAAGGAAGAAAAAGACCAACAAATTCAGAATTTATTGCAACAATGTCACAATACATAATTAATTCATATAGGTAGTTAGGCAAAACTCTATATGGGGAATGCTTTAAGCTATATTGGGGTAAAAGACAAAAAAGAACTGCTATTATTAAAAAGAAATGCGATGTATGTGTAGCATATTTGATAAATTATTTTGTAAATTTACACCGAAGTAATTTATCGATTCTTTAAAATAATAGTGGTTCTTTTTTTATATAATTATTAGGTAATTATGTCTGTTTTTATAATTAAAATTATTTTTTTGCGAGTGATAATGAGAAAATAAATTCTGTTCCCACTCCTTCGGTGCTTATAACATCAATAGTTTCATTGTGCGCTGAAATAATTTCTTTTACAATGGAAAGCCCAATCCCGGAACCGGTTTTATCCATACCTCTTGAAGAGTCTGTCTTATAAAAACGCTGCCAGATTTTATTAATATTATCATGGGAAATACCAATTCCATTGTCTTTGACAACGCAGAATAATTTGCCACGATTGTTGTATAGTCTGATAATAATTTCAGAATCATTAAAACTAAATTTAATGGCGTTATCAATGAGATTATATATAACCTGTTCAATCTTACCTTTATCGGCATTAACAGTAGTTTTCTTTGCTTCATTAACAATAGTTAATTTAATATTTTTCTTTGAGCTCATTCCTTCTAGAGTTTCTATAGAACTATGAATGAGTTCAAGAACATCGAAGTCTTCTAAAATAAGTTCAGGACCTTTGTTGCTCCAAACATTTAAATCTCTTAGACCATTGGTTAAATGCTCCAGTCGGTTTGCTTCAGACAAAACAATCCCAAGATATTTATTTTGCATTTCAGGAGGAATGGTTCCATCCATAATAGCTTCAATGTAACCTTTTATTGAAGTAAGTGGAGAACGAAAATCATGAGAAATATTTGATATAAATTTCTGTTGATATTCATTGCTGTCTCTTAACTGACTTGCCATATAATTTAGAGAAGTGGCAACATCTCCTATTTCATCGTCTGAATAAATTTTTATAGGTTCAAAATCAAAATTACCTTGAGCATATTGCATTGCAGCAGTTCTAATATCCTTTAATGGTGCATAAATAAACCATACAAAATTAAAGAAAATAATTAACGACAATAATAAAATTATAAAATATGTTAAATAAAAAATCTTTGTTATGGTGTAACTTGAAGATTTTATTGATGCTGTGGAAACATGTACAAGCATATAACCGTAAGGGCTTGATGAACCGGATTTAATCGGGTGGACAACATGAAGCATGTCGGTTTTAAAAATGTTGTACATATTGCTAATCTGATAATGACCTCCGTTCTGGTAATCTGAAGGGTCAAAGTTTGAAATAATAATTGACTTTGAAGAGTCAGAATTTAAATCAGAGCCATCACTTGAATACTTTAAGTTAAAATCAGAGCCTAAAATCCAAACTTCTGCATTTAAAACTTTATTAAAATCTTCTACATATGGTTCAAAATCAGTAATATCTGAAATTGAATATTTGCAATCGTCTGCAATATTTTTGGAGGCAACAGTAGCGTAGTTGTATAATTGAGACGCTGTAGTTTCAACCAAATGATTGTAGGTTATATTTGTTGACCAATAGGTAATAATAAGCATACCTAAAATCGCAAATGAAATATAACCAATAAAAAATTTCTCAAGAATAGAATCTTTCATAGTAATCTCCAATTTGTAAATAGCAACATAATCTTTATTTGTTATAATGGCGGGTCACAATGTCCTTTACCCACTCATGAGCAAGCTCATGTGGGCTTAGACCTTTTGACCCTAGAATCTTGATAAATTATGCTTTGCTGTGTACTTCAAATTTGTAGCCGATACCCCATACAGTGGAAAGAGCCCATGTGTCGCTGTCGTGAATTTTTTCACGAATTCTTTTAATGTGTACATCGACAGTTCTGGTGTCTCCGGCATATTCATATCCCCAGATATTGTCTAATAACTGTTCTCTTGTAAATACCTGATTTGGAGAGGAAGCAAGGAAATATAAAAGTTCAATTTCCTTAGGTGCCATTTCAAGAGTTTCACCTTTATAAACTACTTCATAATTAGAAAGGTTAACTGTAAGGTCTGGGAATTTAACGACTTCAGCTCCACCGGTAGTAGTAGAAGTTGTCTGGTTTGCGCGACGTAAAAGAGCTTTGACTCTTGCGACGAGTTCCTTAGAATCGAATGGTTTAATCATATAGTCATCTGCTCCAAGTTCCAATCCAAGAACCTTATCAAAAACTTCTGTTTTGGCAGAAAGCATAATAATTGGTACATTTGACTCCATTCTTATTTCACGGCATACCTGATAGCCGTCTTTTCCGGGAAGCATAATGTCTAACAAAACAACATCAGGCATATATTCCTTAAATGCTGTGATTGCAGACTGTCCGTCATGCTCAATACGGGTATCAAAACACTCTTTTGTCAAATAAAGAGAGATTAATTCTGCAATATGTTCATCATCATCTACTATTAAAATTTTCTGTTTACTAACCATAATATCCTCCAATTATACATATACAAGTGTTTTTTTTAAGTTATATGCATGATAAATGTAACATTTATAAATGAACAAACATTGTATATACTTTTATTTAAATGTAACAACAGTAGCTCCGGCACCGCCTTCGCCATGCTCGCCGTTTCTGTATGATTTTACATAACTCAGATTTTTCAAATGATTCTGGATAGCACTTCTAAGAGCACCGGTCCCCTTTCCATGAATTATGTAAACCTGAGGCAAATGTGCTATATAAGCGTCATCTAAATATTTGTCTAATTCAAATATAGCTTCATCTACAGTTTTGCCAATTAAATTTAATTCCATTTTTACGTTTTTAGCCTTGTCCATTTTTATCTTACCTGTGTTGCTTCGGACAAGACCAGGTGCTTTTACATCAGGCTCATCTAGAATCTCTAAATCAGAAATGTTAACCTTGGAATTTAAAATACCCATTTGTACATTAACGTCTCCATTGGCATTTGGTAAAGTAGAAATCGTTCCTTTTAAATTAAGACTAAGAACCTTAACTCCTGTTCCGATTTTAAATTCAGAAGGCTTGTGCTTTTTCTTTGCAGCGGAAGCTTTCATGGAAAGACCGCTTTGGTTTTCCTTTAATTTGCTACCGAGTTTGCTTCTGGATTTTTCCATAGCCTTTGTATTATGAGATTTAGAGCCCTGATTAATTGTTCTTATTGACTCGTCAGCTAATTCTTTTGCATCCTTTAAAATATCAACCGCTTCTTCACGGGCTTTAGTAATAATTTTTTCACGTTGTTCATCTAAACGTTTATTTTTTAATTCATAATCCCGCTTTAATGATTTAATTTGTGATTTATAGGCTGCAATTTCCTCACGGTCTTTTTCAATTGTAAGTTTGCTCTCTTCTAATTTTGCAATGACATCTTCAAATTTTTCATTTTCTGAATCAATACGTTTCTTTGCATCATCAATAATGTAATCAGGAAGTCCGAGCTTTGAAGAAATGGCAAAAGCATTACTTTTTCCGGGAATTCCAATTAACAGTTTATATGTTGGACGAAGAGTCTCAACATTAAATTCGCAGCAGGCATTTTCTACACCGTCAGTAGAAAGGGCAAATAACTTCAATTCACTATAATGTGTTGTTGCCATTGTGCGTGTTCCGATATTTTTTAAGAATGACAAAATGGAAATTCCAAGAGCAGCACCTTCTACAGGGTCAGTTCCCGCGCCTAATTCATCAAACAAAACGAGAGAATTTTCGTCAGCTTCGTTTAAAATATTTACAGTATTTACCATGTGGGCAGAGAAAGTACTAAGACTTTGTTCAATACTTTGTTCATCACCGATGTCGGCAAATACCTCATTAAATACAGCTAACATACTTCCTTCAAATGCAGGAATGTGAAGACCGGACTGTCCCATTAATGTAAGTAAACCTACAGTTTTTAAAGAAACTGTTTTACCACCGGTATTTGGTCCGGTTACTATTAATAAAGTAAAATCTTTTCCTAAATGTATATCAATAGGAACTACTTTATGTGGGTCAAGCAATGGATGACGTCCCTGTTTAATATTAATTTGCTTATTATTACTAAATATAGGTTCACTTGCTTTCATATTCTTAGCAAGTATAGCCCTTGCAAATATAAAATCGAGTTCAGCAAGAGTATCCATATCTGTTTTTAATTCGTATAAATGCTCAGCACATAAAATGCTTAAATTTGCTAAAATAACCTGAATTTCATCAGCTTCTTTTGATGCAAGTTCACGAAGTGTATTATTCAAATTGACAACCGCCATAGGCTCAATAAAAAGAGTAGAGCCTGTTGAAGACTGGTCATGTATCATGCCGGGAACTGCACTGCGGTATTCCTGCTTGACCGGTACACAGTAGCGACCGTCACGCATTGTAATTAATGCATCCTGCAAATAAGTACGCCCTGACTGAGAATTAATTATTGAATTCAATTGAGAATGAATTCTATCATTAGTAATCTTTATCTGTCGACGGATATTTTTCAAATTAGCTGAAGCGTCATCGGCTATCTCATCTTCTGAAAGAATAAAACCTGTAATTTCAGAATTTAAGTTTGACAAAGGTTCAATGCTGTCAAATAATTGGTCAAGACTGTTGGGTTCACCATCTGAATCTTCTTTACGTGCAAATGCTTTTATGCGTAAGGCAATTTTTAACAAAGAACTGATTTTTAAAAGCTCTCCGGCACCAAGTGCACTGCCAATTTCAAGTCTTTTAAGACTTGCACTTATATCATGTAATCCGGAAAATGATACGCTTCCCTTTTGCCACACGAGTGATAGAGCGTCAGCAGTTTCCTTTTGTAATTTTTTTATTTTATTTAAATCTGATATCGGCTCAAGCTTGCGACATTTTTCTTTTCCAAGCTCAGAGCACGCACAATCTGAAAGTCTGTCTATAATTTTGTTATATTCAAGAGTTTTTAAGACCTTTTTGTTCATGATAATACTCCAATTCTTGTATTTAAATTCATAATCAATTATAATAAAGAACAGTTGCAAGGTAAAGGGAAAAATGCCTTAGTAAAATTAGTGTAGTGGCCATTTGGCTTAGAAAGAGGAAGAAATGAAATATATTGAAGCATTGAGAGAAGGCGAAAGGATTCAGGAAATTTATTTATGTAAACAAAAGAATGTCGCAATGACAAAGACAGGTAAAGAATATGAGAATGTAATCCTTCAGGATAAGACAGGTTCTTTGGATGCCAAAATATGGGATCCAAGATCAATGGGAATAGATGATTTTGATGCATTAGATTACGTCGAAGTAAGTGGTGACGTAACTGTATTTAATGGTCAGACACAGTTATCGATTAAAAGAGCAAGAAAGGCAAAAGAGGGAGAATATGATCCTTCTGATTATTTGCCTGTTTCAGATAAGAATCTTGATGATATGTTTAATGAATTATTAGGATTTATTTCAAAAGTTGAGAATACATACTATAAGCAGTTACTTAGCAAATTATTTATAGAAAATCAGGAATTTGCTAAAGCATTTAAAAATCATTCAGCAGCAAAAAGTGTTCATCATGGATTTATTGGTGGCTTACTTGAGCATACAGTTTCAGTAACAAGATTGTGTGAATTCTACACAAAGCAGTATCCAATGTTAAATAAGGATTTGCTTATAACTGCAGCAATTTGTCATGATATTGGAAAAGTATATGAATTATCTTCATTCCCATTAAATGACTACACAGATGTAGGACAACTTTTAGGTCACATAGTTATGGGCTCAGAAATGGTAGGAGATATTGCCAGAACAATTAGTGGATTTCCAAAAATTCAGTTAGTGGAATTAAAGCACTGTATTTTGGCTCATCACGGAGAACTTGAATATGGTTCACCAAAGAAACCGGCATTAGTTGAAGCTATGGCTCTTAATTTCGCAGATAATACAGATGCTAAGATGGAAACAATGGCAGAATTGTTTAAGGCTAATGCAAATAAGTCTTCAGATGAATGGTTAGGTTATAACCGCTTACTGGAAACAAATATCAGAAAGACAAGCGAGTAAAGGAATATTCATGGTTAAAAAGAACGACATTATAGATTTAACAATTGAAGATTTAGGAGTAAACGGAGAGGGTATAGGCAAGGTTGATGGCTATACTCTCTTTGTTAAAGATGGGGTAATTGGTGATGAAGTTACTGTCAAAGTAATGAAGGCGAATAAAAATTTTGGATTTGCAAGACTTATGGAGATTAATAAACCATCAAAAGATAGAGTGACTCCGCGTTGTAGTGTGGCAAGACAGTGTGGTGGATGTCAGATTCAGTGCTTAAGTTATGAAGAACAGCTTAAGTTCAAGCAGAATAAAGTGTATAACAATCTTGTACGAATTGGTGGACAGGATGACTTTGTAATGAAAGATATAATAGGGATGGAGGAACCATTTAATTATAGAAACAAAGCACAGTTTCCTGTGGGCATAGATAAAGAAGGAAATATTGTTTCAGGATTTTATGCCGGAAGGACACATTCAATTATTGGAATTGACAGTTGTGATTTAGGACTTAAATTAGATGGCAGAGACATTAATAAAGAAGTTATGGATATTGTGAAAAAATTCATGACTAAATATCAGATTGAACCATACAACGAGGTTACGCATAAAGGATTAGTGCGTCATGTCCTTATAAGAATAGGTGCAAAAACAAAACAGATAATGGTATGCATCATTATAAATGGTAGAAAGTTACCAAATAAAGATGAATTAGTAGAAAAGTTATGTAAACTAGAAGGTATGCACAGTGTGTCCTTAAATGTTAATACAAATAAGAGCAATGTAATTTTGGGTAGCAAAATTATAAACTTGTATGGACCGGGATATATCGAAGATTATATTGGAGATGTTAAATTTAGAATTTCGCCATTGTCATTTTTCCAGGTAAATCCGGTTCAGACAGAAAAATTATATAATAAGGCATTGGAATATGCTGATTTGTCGGGAAATGAAATTGTATGGGATTTATATTGTGGAATCGGAAGCATTTCCTTATTTCTCGCAAAGAAGGCAAAGAAAGTGCTAGGTGTAGAAATTGTACCTGAAGCAATTGAAGATGCAAGATTAAATGCAAAAATAAATAAAATAGATAATTCGGAATTTTTCGTAGGAGCAGCAGAAGATGTTGTTACAGAGTATTTTTCTAAACACGAAAATGAAGCTGAGTGTAAACCGGATGTTATAGTTGTTGACCCTCCGCGAAAAGGGTGTGATGAAAAATTATTGTCTACAATTGTAAAAATGAATCCAAAGCGTGTTGTGTATGTAAGTTGTGACAGTGCAACACTTGCAAGGGATGTAAAATGGCTTAGCGAGAATGGATATAAATTAAAGGAAGCAACGCCATGCGATATGTTTGGTCAAACCGTTCATGTGGAGACGGTGTGCTTGCTCAGCCGAAAAGAACCTAACTAAGGGGCAGGTAATGCTAGATAAAGATTTGGCAGAAATATATGACTATAAAGGCCAAAAGTTAGAGGCTGACATTTTGATATGTACCCCTTTTACTGGACATCCAATGAAAGGGATATATATCATTTTGTACAGTTTCTAAATAAAAACAGAATCTAAAATACATATGTGTTCATTGAGAAAGATTTAGTGCTACAATAAAAGAAAAACTGAAAGGCTGAAAAATGAAAATAAAACTATTACATACTTTAAAAAATTATGATAGAAAAAATCTTATAAAAGATATAATTGCCGGAATTATAATAATGGCCGTGTCTATTCCTATATCAATGGGATATGCTCAGATTGCGGGATTGCCGGCAGTTTATGGAATATATGGTTCAGTATTTCCGATACTTGCATTTGCACTTTTTTCCACATCACCACAATTTATATTTGGAGTTGATGCTGCACCGGCAGCACTTGTAGGATCAGCACTTTTGACTTTAAATATTAAAGCAGGATCAACAGAGGCAATTGTAGCAGTTCCGGTAATGACTTTTTTTGTGGCAGTATGGTTGCTTGCGTTCTATTTTATGAAAGCAGGAAAACTTGTAAATTATATTTCAGCACCTGTAATGGGTGGATTTATAACAGGAATATGTACAACGATTATATTAATGCAGATTCCTAAAATAATAGGTGGAACATCAGGAACAGGAGAATTTTTTGAGCTGGCAGAGCACATATTTGAAACAGGAAAACACATAAATATTCCATCTGTAATAATGGGGGTGATAGCTCTTGTTATATTATTAGTTTCAAAAAAATTAATACCAAAGTTTCCAATGGCAGTAGTGCTTATGTTTGCGGGAACAATAATAACATTAAATATGCCAATAAAAGATTGGGGAATAAATACTTTAAGTGCCGTGGAACCGGGGCTCCCAAAGTGGAGCATTCCGGATTTTTCTATTATTTCGATTCAGCAGACAATAACAATAAGTTTATCTGTAGCAGTAGTAATAATGGCAGAAACCTTATTGGCAGAAAATAGTTTTGCACAAAAAAATAATTATCGTATAAATGATAATCAGGAAATCCTGGCTTTTTCAGTTGGAAATTTTATGGCGGCATTTACAGGATGCTGTCCAATTAATGGTTCCGTCTCACGTACTGCAATGGGAGAACAATATCAGGCAAAAACTCAACTTACAGGAATTGTTGCAGGACTTTCAATGATAGTGTTGCTTATTTGTGGAACAGGGTTTATAGGTTATTTGCCAATACCAATTTTAACAGCAATTGTTATTTCAGCACTTTTGGGAGCAACAGAGTTTGACCTTGCAGCACGACTTTGGAAATTGAGCAGAACAGAATTTCTTATTTTTGTAGGAGCATTTTTAGGCGTACTATTACTTGGAACAATAAATGGAGTTTTAATAGGAATAATTCTTTCGTTTACAGAAATGATTATAAGAACTTCAAAACCATCAAGATGTTTTCTTGGAATACAGCCTGGACATAGACATTTTAGGGATTTGAAAGAAGGAAACCAGATTCATGCCATAGAAGGTGTAATTATTTACAGATTTAGCAGTAATTTGTTTTTTGCAAATATCGGAGTGCTACAGCGTGATATAGAAGACAGTATAAAACCTGATACAAAGGCAGTAATTTTAGATGCAAGCGGAATAGGAAGCATAGATATAACAGCAGCAGACAGACTTGCAATGTTATATAAATCCTTGAAGGAAAAAGGAATACGATTTTACATGACTGAGCATATAGCAAAGGTAAATGAGCAGATAAGAACTCTTGGGCTTGGATATATGATAGAAGAGGGAAGGGTAAGAAGAACAATACATATAGCATTAAAAGATATGGGAATCGCAAGACCATATCCGTTAGAGGGTGGAATTGAAAATGAAGAAAGAAGTGCTTCAAGAAAGCGTGCGGATAACAAAGTACAGGAATTCGTATGGGCGTTTGGAGCTGAAAGCGAGGAGCAAATAGAAAAACAGATAGTTTTACAGATTCAACAGCTAAAGAAAACGGGAGATATGGAAAAACTTTTCCACGGAAGTTGGTCTCATATGGATGCATTTGACGAGGATGAATGGTTAGAACATTTAGAAGAACATTTGAAGGAAATCGTTAATATTTCAGGAAAAGATGAAAAGAGCATTGCTACCAGATTTGAGGAACATAGAAAAGAAATTCATGAGAGAATTAAAAATGAGCATCCGGAAATGGCAGAGCGATTTAAGGAAAGAAGACATATTCTTGATGCACATTTAAGACAAAGACATCCTGAAGTGTTTAATCTTATTGAACATTTAAGGGAAAATGATAATAATTAGAAATTTAAATTATCGTACCAGATGACGCCCAAAAATGACCGTTTGATGCCTGAGTATAGAAATAAATAATGCTTCTTTTTTATAATATAAGTGTAATAAATTTGATGTTGTGGTCAAAAAAATACATATTATAAGGAGGAATGACTATGAGGAAAAAAATTATTTTTATACTTGCAATGTTTGTAATGCTTATAATGGGAATGCAATTTTCAACAAAATCAGTTAAAGCAATGACGATTACTGAAAGTGGAAAGTACTCATTAGTTTTGTATACTAGAGCAAGTGATGATGATGCAGAGATTGATGGGAAATTTAGCAAATTAATAAGATTTAATTTTGATGAAGGAGAAGAAACAATAAAAGTTTCTGAGATAACTAAAGGAATTACTCCATTTAATGGAAAAACTGAATTTGAAGGATGGACAAAGGTATGGGATTCGACAAAGTTAGTTGAAGAACTTAGGGTTGATGATTTCCAAAGTAGTGGTTTTACGGAAGATGGGGAATTTGAGAATGGATGCACGTTGTATGCTAAGTTTTCTGACAAAGAATTAGAGGGAAAGTATTATATTTCTTTAGATGGATACGCAGGTGAGGTTAATGGAAAAAGTAAAATTTTACTTGAAATTGACCCGGAAGAATTTAAGACTATTGATTTATCACAATATGTTGCAAGAAGAGAAGGATGTCTGTTCTGTGGATGGGGTTTTAATGGTAAAATTATAACTTCTATAGATAAATCATATTTTAATAAAACAAATTGTATAACTGTAGAAGCATTATATAAAAGTAATAATTTTTATGGTGTAGATGAAAATGGAATATTAAATAACAAAGATTTGCCGGAGAATCAAAGACCATATTCTTATGTATTAAACCTTGATGCAAACGGAGGAACCTTGGATGGTGAGAGTGTAAAGAGTTATGATTACCTCGGAGGCGCAAATAGTGGAACGAGTATGCCTATATATCACTATATTCCTACAAGGAAAGGGTGCAAATTTAGAGGTTGGAATTCAAGAAAAGATGGAAAAGGAAAAAACTATAATTATATATATTGGAGAAAGTGGAGAGCTGATGATAAGGATGAATTTGAACGTGATGGCTTAGTTCAAAATGGAAGTAGGTATAGTAATTTGACATTATATGCTGATTGGGAAGTGGTTGAACCGGAAACTACTTCTGAAAACATTACAGAAACAACGACGAATATGTCTGAAACCACATCAGGAAATGTTGCAGAAACAACGACAAATACAACTGCACAAACAAGCAAAAATAATGTGGAATCAACTACGGCTAAGATTGATAATACGACATTAATATCAGAAAACAAAGAAGATAAAGTAGTTGTCAAGAAGCCTGCTATTAAAAAAATAATACGTGGGAATAATAGCAAAAAAGTAAAGGTTATTTATGAAAAAGTAAAAGGAGTAAGTGGGTATCAGATTAAGTATTCTACTTCAAAGAAATTTACAAAAAATACAACAAAAACAATTACTGTAAAGAGAATTAAGAGAATTGTTTCAAAGACTGACAATGTTAAGAAGAGTATAGCTAATACGACAAAACAAAAAACAACAAAGAAGAAGACAATCACAAAACTAAAAGCAAATACATATTATTTTAAAGTTCGGGCTTATAAAATAGTAAATGGAAAAACTTACTATAGTGAATGGAGTAAAGTTAGAAAACTATAGTTAAGAAATAGTTAGAAAATAATGAAAAACTACCAGTCAGGCTTAAAGGTCCGGCTGGTAGTTTTATACTTAAGGCTATAAAAATATATCAACACTTTAAAGAATCAATTTAATTAAATAATGAATTTAACTATAATATCTAATAAAATTTAATCAGCATTATACATAATAATTAATTTCGCATAGGCAGCTTCACAGGAAATATTGTAAAGTGGGATTACTCCGGAATTTACAATTTTTGCACTACTGTCATATAAAGCAGCATCTTTGTTTTTGAAAGATGCACAGTAAAAGTCGATGCCTAAATCGTTACATTTTTTTGCAAAATCAATAATAGAATAGCCATCAGTTGTACATGCGGTCGCTGAATGATACATATAATGAAGTACAGCTTTAGGCTTTGAATTTAAATCAATATTATTATAATTTAATCCGGGATAAGGACGAATTAACAAAATTTTATTATCAAAGTTCCCATTCCACAGAATATCATCTGATTTCGCAGGATATTGATGCTTTTCAGCCAATGAAATATCACTCGGTTTCGTATGATGATATGTTTCAGCTAATGAAATATCATCTGATTCCATTAAGCAAGGATAGTTTTCAGTTGCAACAAATTTCTCATCAATCATTTGGCCAAAATATTTGCCTGTAAAACTGCGAAACTGGTCCGTAAATGGGTCAGATTCCACAATATGAGTGGAAAGATAAACAGGGATTTCGCCTTTATTATTTTCAAAAATAGTGAAAACGCCATTTATGCCACTTGATTTGATAAAACATACAGCATTTCTAAAATTGTTCATGCCATTGCTACCAGGAAGTCCCAAAGCAAGATTGCTTGCAACAAGTACAATTGGAATAGAACAATTCTCAAACATTGTTCCAATTAAAGCTGATGTATAGGAAAGTGTATCAGAACCATGTGTTATAATGATTCCTTCATATTTTTCAAAATCTAATTCCAAAAGGCAATTGCATAAAACGCCCCACTCTACAGGAGTAAGATTTTCACTTAAAATATTAATCGGCTGAATTACTTCAAATTCAGTATCATCAGCATATTTCTCATTATATAACTGAAGAAGTCTATAAGAGGAAGCAGCAGTGGTATTGATAATTTTTCCCTCGACTTTGCTTCCAATAGTTCCTCCGGTTAAAATGACTAAAATTTTCTTCATAAATTGCTCCTAAGTATTGGAAGCGTTGCAAAATTATGTACGAACCTTAATAATTTTTCCATAGTTTATTGCAGGAACTCCCATTTTATATGGACGGATTCTAAAATAATATGTTTTCTTCTTTTTCAAATGTTTTTTATATGTAGATGTCTTGCCGCCTGATGCACGGACGGTTTTGACACCTTTTTTAAATGACTTATCATAGGAATACTGAATAAAATATCCGTCACAATTTTTATCAGTTTTCCATGTAAGCTTGAGTTCTTTAGACTTGTTTAGTTTCTTCTTTGCAAATTTAACGGAATCAAGTTTAGGTTGCTTTTTAGTTTTTGCTGAAACTGTTTTACTCCAATTCCCAATTCCTACATTATTAGTATAAGCACGCATACGTATATAATATTTTGTATTATAAGGAAGCTTTTTGATGACGGTTTTTGAATCCTTTCCGTCAACCTTAATAGTTTTTACGTGCTTTTTAAATTTTTTGTCTTTAGAATATTGTATAGTGTACCCGCTTACTCCGTTTTGGGTAGTCCATTTTAAATTAATTTCATTGGAACGGCTAATTTTAGCTGATGTAATTTTAGCTTGCTTTGGTAAAATTAAAAAATCAGCGGAACATGAACTTAAATATTTAATCTCATTTCCTATTACTTTAACAGAACCTACGCCGGAATATACATTGTCTGAATAATCGACAGTGTAATTGTCAGGAGATACAACCTGTCCGTTATAAGTTACTGTTACGTCAGGGCGTTGCTCTGAGTCGTTGCACGTATAAATGTTTTGGCTAAGAGTTACAGAAGCATTTTTCAAAGAAACATATGGATTATTTTCCTGGGCATCTGTAGTTATTTCGCCATTTACAAAGTTAATTTTAACATTACCGTCTGTAGTACGGTAAGTTTTAATAAATCTTCTAGCCAATCGTTTAAGAACAGATGGTTTTGGAAGAGTAGTCTCATTGCCCCTTTCGGATGAAATAACAGCCATTGATGGTGCACATGCATCTAAAAAATCCGCACATGAAGATAATGCGGCACCATGATGACCAACTTTTAATACATCGCATTTAAAATCAATTCCCATTGCCAATAACTTTTCTTCCATCGTAGAAGGCAAATCTCCGGTCAACACAACTGATCTGTCATCGCAGGTAACTTTTAAAACAAGACTACATTCATTATAAGTTGAGCCCATGGTTCCATCATATAAGCATGTGACTGTGGCATCGCCAAATGACCAGCTTTGAAGATATGAAGGGTTAGAATAAGGGCATCCTTCAGCTTTTAAAGCTTCCATAAAGGCATAAAATACATCTAAATCTTTTGAGCATGGAGAACAAAAAGTTTCTCCGATTTCAAATTCTTTAAAGATACGGGCAAATCCACCGACATGGTCTCCATCAGGATGCGTGGAAACAACATAGTCAATTTTTGAGATTCCGAGTGATTTAAGATAAGTAACAATATTTTCAGTTTCTGTATTAACACCTGAATCAACAAGCATATAATGTCCTTCACTTTCCATTAAAATGCAATCTCCACGTCCGGCATAAATGGCAGTCATTGACATTTGTCCTGCGTTAGCATCAACAATAAATTGAGGCAGATATAATTGTAAAATAAAAATCAGGCATACAAAAAATATATGCCTGACAGATTTTTTCATTCGTAATGAAAAATTAATACTCATAATGTTAAACCTCGGCTTTAATATTATTTTTGTGAATTATAATTTTCATTAATATAGTCTAAACACCTTTTCGCTAATAAATAGTATACAACAATAAGACAAATAATTACAAACGTAAAAACATTGCCGGTTACAATTAAAGCATGATAATCGGAACCGAGCCAGTAAACAAAAGTTGCCAATACAAATCCCACTACGCTTACATACCATGTAGCTTTTATCCAACCACGCTCATCACGACATGCAATTCCCGGAGCTAATTTAAGAAAGCCGTGAGTGTAAAAAAATGTTGTTATAACACCAGCGAACAAATATGCAAAACCAATAGCAAATACTAAATTACAAAGTAATATTCCATTAACGAAAAATGGCAGAATATAAATAATAATGCTGAGAATTAAAGAAATAATACTGAGTAATATAGCATAATTAAATTGACGGCTGCCTTTGTTCTTGAGAAGAAAAGCGGCGATTGCAATTAAAATAAATCCGACAATATCATTAAAAATATCTATATGAATATTGTCAAAAAATACTTTATCAATTACTTTGGCCTCGTTAGTTGAAACTGCATCTGAATTATCATCAGACAAAGAGCTGTCATGCTTGTCTTCTATCATTTTATAAGTACAGGAAGCTCCATAAGTTGATTTAATATTATAATATTGAAATTCGCCAATAACGTTGTCAGAGTTATTGTAATTGTTAGGATATGCTATTCCTGTGTCGATATTAACATCTAAAACAATAAATAAGAAACCAAGTAAAAATAAAATTATACTAAGTTTACCACGGGATAATTTCATAGAATCCTCCTTATTAATATGTACAAAATTAATATGTATAAACTAAAAAAATAATACAAACGTCATATTTTTTTAAAGTGTATCCATTGATGTCACCAAATGAAATTTTAAAGAGATAACATTTGTAATAAATATTAATAATATAATATGTGTGATGCCGGTAGGAGTACGTAGTACGTAACAATCCATGGGCGTAAAAATCGGGACTTTTGCCACAACATCATATGTGTATGATGTGAATTGAAACAATTTTAATAAGTCGATTATAACCTATTTAAAATTAAAATCCAATAGTATTTGATTATTCAAAATTTAAAGTGTATAATATTTTACGATTATAAATAACCCTTATATTATAGGAAAGGAATTATGGAAACAATGAAGAAAAAATTAATGATGTTAGTACTTTCATTAGTACTTTGTGTTACTACAGTTGGTCAGTTTAGTACACCGGTACAGGCTGAAGAAAGAACAGATTACGTTATTAAAGTTAATAAAGGGACAAACTGTGTTACAGTCTATGATAAAGACGGGAAGCCGGTTAAGGCTATGATTTGTTCTCCAAGTAATGAAACACCTGTAGGAACATTTTATACTCCTGTAAAATATAAATGGCATGAAATGATTGGTAACTGCTATGCACAGTACTGTACAAGAATTACTTGGGATGGAATACTTTTCCACTCAGTTTGGTATTACAAAAATGGTGATAAGTCAACAATGTCAGTATCAGCATACAACGTAATGGGTAACAAAGCATCTCACGGATGTGTTCGTTTACTTTGCAAAGATGCAAAATGGATTTATGACAATTGTGCATTAAAAACAAAGGTAGTTATTTTTAACGGAACAAAGAAAGATGATCCATTAGGAAGACCATCATTTACACCACTTTCAACAAAATCACGTACTTCATGGGACCCAACAGACCCAGACCCAAAGAATCCATTCAGAGGAAACAAGCCAACAATAACAGCTAAAACAGCTACAGTTAAACTTGGTTCAAAGGTTAATGTAAAAGACTTAGTTTTAATTAAGGATTCAGCTGGAAATGAATTAACAGCTAAAGAAGCAAAGGTTAAAGTAAAAGGAAAAGTAAATACAGCAAAAGTTGGTAAATATAAAGTTACATATAGAATAACAGATAAACTTGGAAAGAAGACAAGCAAGACATTTAAATTTAATGTTATTGATAATAAGAAACCTACGATTTTAGTTGATAAAAAGAAAAAGACAGTTGCGATGACAACAACTCAGAATCTTTTAAATGGTGTAACAGCACAGGCAGCATCAGGAAAAGATTTGACTCAGAAAATCAAGGTAAAAGTTATTGATGAAGCAGGCAACAAAGTAAGAGTAAAACAGGGAAATGTTACATTTGATAAAGCAGGAACTTACAAAGTTGTATACAAAGTAACAGGAAATAATAAGAAAACAAGAACAACAACAGTTAAGTACAATGTTGTTGACAGAGGAGTTAAATTAACTGTAAACACTAACATTACAATTAATCAGGGTGAAATATTTGAACCATTAAAATATGTTTCAGAATTAAAGACATTTAAGGGCGTTGCTATTGATATCGCTAAGAATGTAAGCATTACAGGTACAGTTAATTCAAATGTTCCCGGAACATACAAGGTAGTATATGCAGCAGCTAACAGAGGAATTGCTTATACAAGAAGAGAAGTTGAAGTAACAGTAACAGTAGTTGCTAAGACACCTGAAACAACTACTGTACCGGAGACAACAAAGGCTCCAGAAACAACTACTACACCAGAAACAACAAAGCCTGCTGAGACAACAAAGCAGGAAGAAACAACTGCACCACAGACAACAAAAAATTCAGCTAATCAGGATAAAGATTGGTCAGAAAGATATTAAGATATGTATACATTTGAAACAATGATAAGCTACAGTGCTGTTGACAGAAATGGAAATTTGCCACTATATGGAATTTTAAATTTGCTGCAGGATTGCACTAATATGCAGTCTTCAAGCATAGGAATGGGAGTTGAGCATATGAAACAGGTTAACAAAGGATGGATACTTGTTTCATACAAAATCTCATTAAAAAAGAAGTTAAGATATGGCGAAAAAGTCCGTGTTGGAACGGCAGCAAGTAGTTTTAGCAGCTTTTATGGAGACAGAAAATTTCAAATAGAATCGCTAGATGGTGAAAAATTAGTAGAAGCCGATAGTATATGGGTTTTAATGGACATGGAAACACGCCATCCCATAAGAGTATCCGAGGAAGAAAGAAAAGGATATGTAATTGAAGAAGGAATAAATGATTTGAAGGCTGACAGAAAAATCAAATTCTCTTCTGAAAGGGAAAAAGTTGGTGAATTTAAAGTCCTAAAGACTTATATAGATAATAATGGTCATATGAATAATGCTGATTACTTAAGGGTTGCAGCAGAATTTGTACCGGCAGATTTTGAATACTATGAGGTTGATATTATCTATAATAAGGAAGCTATGGAAGGCGAAATGATGACAGCATATTTGCATCGTGAGGAAAATGAAATTGAAATTACATTTGAAGATAAAGATGAGAATGTACTGGCAAAGGTAAGACTGCAAAATAAATAGCATTATAAAATAAAACAATTCATTACTCAGGAATAATGATAAATGATTTTAGACTAACATTTTAGGAATAATGAATAAAAATATTAAGGCGGGAGTAGAAATCTCCCGCCTTATAAAATATAATAAAGTCGTAAATAATTAATAAAATGTCTGATTAAAATTAAAAAATAGTTAGAAAATATCTTATGGCAGGCATTTAAATATTTATAAATAAAAACAGATACAGAAAGGACGGAAACACATGATTGAATTAGGAAAATATCAGATATTAAAGGTAGTTAGAAAGTCAACAATAGGAGTATATCTTGGGGATGAAAGAGAACAGGTATTGTTACCAAAGAAACAGGTACCACAGGATATTAGTGTTGGCGATTCAATAAAAGTATTTATATACAGAGATTCAGAGGACAGACTGATTTCTACTGTAAATCAGCCACTATTAACATTAGGTGAAGTAGCAATGCTTACAGTAAAAGATGTTTCAAAAAATGGAGCATATCTTGACTGGGGACTTGAAAAAGATTTGTTCCTTCCATATAAAGAACAGACAACGCAGGTAAGACCGGGTGAAAGATACTTGATAGCTTTATATATTGATAAGAGTAGCAGATTATGTGGAACCATGAATGTATACGATTATTTGGAAGATAATCCGCCATATGTGAAAGATGATCAGGTTTCAGGTATAGTTTACAATTATAATGAAAGATTTGGAGCATTTGTAGCAGTAGATAACAAATATCACGGAATGCTTTTAAAAAGAGAACTCCACAGAAATGTTCATATAGGTGAGCAGATTGAAGCAAGAGTTATAAATGTAAGAAAAGATGGCAAGATGGATTTGAGCCTCCAGAAGAAAGCATATTTGCAAATGGAGGACGATGCAAAGAAAATATATGAAATAATAGAGGCAATGGGTGGTGAATTGCCATATACAGATAAGGCAAAACCGGAAGTTATTAAAAATGATTTTAATATGAGTAAAAATGAATTTAAGCGTGGTATCGGCAGATTGCTCAAAGAACGTAAGGTGTCAATTGGGGTAAATTCAATAAAATTAACAAAAGAATAATGCCGATATACAATTTAGCCAAATTATAAAATTATATTTTGGCTATTTACAATATAGAATTTTCTCTGGGGCTGATTTACAATAACCACTGTAATAAAGAAGAGTACGGAGGCGTGATTTGCGGAGTATGTTGCGCCAGGCACTAGATATTAGAGGAGGAACTTATGGCAAGTTTATCATTAAAAAACATTAGCAAGGTATATCCTAACGGATTTGTTGCAGTAAAAGATTTTAACCTTGAAATCAAGGATAAGGAATTTATCATTTTCGTAGGACCATCAGGTTGTGGTAAGTCAACAACACTTCGTATGATTGCAGGTCTTGAAGAAATCTCATCAGGAGAATTATATATTGGAGACAAGTTAGTTAACGATGTAGAACCTAAAGATAGAGATATCGCAATGGTTTTCCAGAACTACGCTTTGTATCCACATATGACAGTATATGATAATATGGCGTTCGGTCTTAAGTTAAGAAAAGTACCTAAGGCTGAAATTGAAAGATTAGTTAAAGAAGCAGCTAAGATTCTTGATTTGGAACACTTACTTGACAGAAAGCCAAAGGCTTTATCAGGTGGTCAGAGACAGAGAGTTGCTATGGGTCGTGCAATCGTTCGTGATCCTAAGGTATTCTTAATGGATGAACCTCTTTCAAACTTAGATGCTAAGTTAAGAGTTCAGATGCGTGTTGAAATTGCTAAGATTCATAAGAGATTAGGAGCAACAATCATTTACGTTACTCATGACCAGACAGAAGCTATGACACTTGGTACAAGAATCGTAGTTATGAAAGATGGTGTAGTTCAGCAGGTAGATTCACCTAAGAACTTATATGATAATCCGGTTAACTTATTCGTAGCAGGATTCATGGGATCACCACAGATGAACTTCATCGACGCTGAAGTTGAAAGAGATGGAGAAGATGTTAAACTTCACATTGGTCAGGCAAGACAGTACATCACAGTACCAGCTGATCAGGCTAGAGCTTTAGTTGAAGGCGGATATGTTGGAAAGACAGTTGTTATGGGTATCAGACCAGAAGATATTCATGATGAAGAAAGCTTCATTGAAATGTCACCTGAAAGTGTATTTACAACAACAATCAGATTATACGAATTATTAGGTGCTGAAGTTTACTTATACTTCGATGTAGAAGGATTCGATTGTACAGCAAGAGTAAATCCTCGTACACAGGCTAGACCTGGTGATGAAGTAAGAATGGCAATGGATCTTACAAAGTTGCATATCTTTGATAAAGAAACAGAACAGGTTATCACAAACTAGTAAAAATGAAATAAATGTGAAAAAAAGAGGAAATGCACAAAAAAAGTGTATTTTCTCTTTTTTTTTAATGAAAATTATATTAAACTATAAGATAAGAATGTGTTGAGCTTATTTTGATGAAAATAAAAAGATAAACTCTAGTCAGAAAAGATTTACGTACACACAAAATTTATAATTTTAAATTATAATTTCTTAGAAAACAAAATGTTGGGATGCATTAAATTATAAAGAAATAGAGGTATACAGAATGATTTCAAATCAGATACTACAATCAACAATCAAAGGAGTAAAAGACATATCAAGAGTTGACTTATATGTTGCTGATACAGATGGAAAAATAGTTGCCAGTACTTCCCAGATTGGAAACCAGTTTAAAGATGCTATAATTGCATTCGCAGGTTCACCGGCAGATAGCCAGTCTGTTCAGGGATACCAATTTTTTAAGGTATATGATGAGAACCAGTTAGAATTAATTTTAATAGCTCAGGGAGCAAATGATGATGTATTTATGATTGGAAAGATGGCAGCCTTCCAGATACAGAATCTTTTGGTAGCGTATAAAGAAAGATTTGATAAAGATAATTTCATAAAGAATCTTTTGTTAGATAATCTTTTGTTGGTTGATATTTATAACAGAGCTAAGAAATTGCACATAGACATGGATACAAGAAGAGTTGTGTGCATTATTGAAACAAAGAATGAAAAAGACAGTGTTGCATTAGAAACTGTCAGAACATTATTTGCAACACAGAAGAAAGATTTTATTACAGCAGTAGATGAAAAGAGCATAATATTAATTAAGAATCTTGAAGAAAAACAAGGATATGAAGATGTTCAGAAGATTTCAGAAACAATTGTTGATATGTTAAATACAGAAGCAATGGTTAAGGCAACAGTTGCATATGGTACAATTATTTCAGAATTAAAAGAAGTGTCACGTTCTTATAAGGAAGCAAAGATGGCTTTAGATGTAGGAAAGATTTTCTATAGCAATAAGAGTGTTATTGCATATAACAACTTAGGAATTGGACGTTTGATTTATCAGTTACCTATTCCTCTTTGTAAGATGTTTATAAAGGAAAACTTCAATGGAAAGTCACCTGATGATTTTGATGAAGAAACACTTACAACAATAAATAAGTTCTTTGAAAATAATTTGAATGTATCTGAAACATCAAGACAGTTATATATTCATAGAAATACACTTGTATACAGATTAGATAAATTACAAAAGAGCACAGGACTTGATTTAAGAGTGTTTGAAGATGCAATAACATTTAAGATTGCATTAATGGTAGTAAAATATATGAATTATATGGATAGTATGAATGAATTCTAAATACGGCTATAATGGAATGCGCAGTTTTTCTGCGCATTTCAAATGCTTTTAGGAGTCACGGCAGGGTGAGAGGACAAAGAAAATGATTACTTTTGAAAATGTTACTAAGTCGTATGGTAATGGTGCACCGGCGCTAAGTAACCTTAATATAGAAATTGAAGATGGAGAGTTTGTATTTGTTGTAGGAACAAGCGGTTCAGGCAAATCAACATTTATTAAATTACTTTTGAAGGAATTAGAACCGACAGAAGGAAAAATTATCGTAAACGATACTGAATTAAGAAAACTAAGATCAGGAAAGACTGCAAAATACAGAAGAAAAGTAGGAGTTGTATTTCAGGATTTCCGTCTTTTGAAAGATAGAAATGTATATGAAAATATCGCATTTGCACAGAGAGTAATAGGTGTGTCCACAAGAGAAATAAAGAAAAATGTTCCTAGAATGTTATCTTTAGTTGGGCTTTCTGAAAAATATAAGTCATTTCCAAATGAGTTATCAGGTGGTGAACAGCAGAGAGTTGCACTTGCAAGAGCGTTGGTAAATAAGCCGGCATTGTTGTTGGCAGACGAGCCAACCGGAAACCTGGATCCGGGAAATTCATGGGAAATCATGAAATTGTTGGATGAGATTAACAAACAGGGAACGACGGTAGTTGTAGTTACGCATAATATGGAAATAGTTGAGCGAATGCAAAAAAGAGTAATTACAATGAAAAAAGGAATAAAGGTAAGCGACAGTAAGGTGGATTAAAGATGAAAATTAGAACAGCATTATATTGCCTTAAGCAAGGGCTTGTAAATATAAAGAGAAACAAATTATTTTCACTTGCTTCGATTAGTACAATAGCTGCCTGTGTATTTCTGATTGGTATGTTTTATACAATTGTAGTAAATTTCCAGTACATTGTAAAATCAGCAGAAGACCAGGTAGGAATTACTATATTTTTTAACGAAGGAATAGATCAGGCAGGAATTGATGCCATAGGGGCGCAGATAGCTGCAAATGATAAAGTGGCAAATTACACATTTACTTCAGCAGAAGAAGCGTGGGATATTTTTAAAGTAGAATATTTTAAACAGAATGAAGATTTAGCAGAAGGATTTAAGGATGACAATCCGTTGGCAAATTCAGCATCTTATACAGTATATTTGAAAAATATAGAAGACCAGAAAAGTTTTTCAGATGAGATGTCTCAGGTAGAGGGTGTAAGAGCAGTAAATTATTCAGAAGGAACAGTAAGCGCAATGACAAGCTTTGGAAGGCTTGTTGGATATGCATCTGTAGCCATAATTGTTGTATTGCTTGCTGTAGGTATTTTCCTTATTAGTAATACGGTAATGATTGGTATTTCTGTTCGTAAGAAAGAAATAAAAGTAATGAAGTTAATTGGTGCTTCAAATATTTTTGTAAGAGCACCATTTATCATAGAAGGTATAGTTATAGGTTTAGTAGGAGCAACAATTCCATTAGTACTTATTAAAGTGTTATATGAAAAGGTTGTCGAATTCGTAATGCAGCAGTTTAGCGCATTATCTTCTATAATTGTATTTTTACCACAGAGCACAATTTTTGCAGTATTGGTTCCTATGGGATTAGGAATCGGTGCAGGAATTGGATTTGTAGGAAGTATTTTATCAATTAGAAAGCACTTAAAGGTTTAAGGAGGAGGAAACAAAATGAACAAAGTTCATTTTCTATAAATGTTTCCGACGAATAGCCGCCGACCGAAGGGAGGGGGCAACACATATATGAGGAGAATGTTCATGAAAAAAAGAAACAAGATATTGTGTGGATTTCTTGTCCTTAGCTTAATAATAGGAACGGCAGTGCCGTCTAGAGCTACAATTAAGGACGAAAAAGATAAATTAAATAATTTGCAGAATGAGCAGGAAGATGTTCAACAGCAGATTAATGGTTTGGAAAAATCAAAGGCTGACGCAAAAACATTTATTAATACAGTGGATTCTCAGGTTTCAGCTATTTCAAAACAAATGTATGACAACGAGAATGAACTTGATAAAACTGAAAAGAAAATAAAGAAAAATGAGAAAAAATTAGAGAATGCTCAGACAAGCATAGAGAATCAGTATGCTGCGATGAAACTTAGAATACAGTTTATGTATGAAAATGGCGATACACAGATGTTGGATTTGATTTTGTCATCAAAGAGTGTTGGAGATTTTCTTAATAAGGCAGAATACATATCAGAAATTTCATCATATGACAGAAAAATGTTAAATAAAATGAAAGAGACAAAGCAGGAAATTGCTGATACTCAAGTTGCGTTAGAAGACAGTAAAACTAATTTAGAGAATTTGCAAACAAAGCTTTCAAAACAAAAGAGCGATTTGCAGATATTGTCTGATGCAAAAGAAAAAGAAATGGAAGAATATAATAACCTGATTGCTGCAGGAAAGAAAAGCAAAGATAATATAGATGATGAAATCAGCAATCAGAAACAGGTTATTCAGGAAATGGAAAGCATTGAAAAGGCAAGAGAAGAGGCAGCAAGAAAAGCAGCACTTGCAGCTCAGAATGCTAATAAAAGTACAGGACAGAGTTCTGCTTCAACAGGAGTAACTCAGACAAAACCAAATACTGACAGCAATGCAGGAAGTACACAAAATACCGTAAATTCTGCAACAGGATATATTTGGCCTTTGCCTGGATATAGCACAGTATCATCTGATTTTGGATACCGTTCAGATCCATTTACAGGCAAACAGTCATATCATTCAGGTATAGACATACCGGCTCCGGCAGGAACAAGAATTGTGGCAGCCGCATCAGGACAGGTTGCGTGGGCAAACTATAGTACAACAGCAGGAAACTGGATTGGAATAGATCACGGCAATGGTGTATATACTGTATATATGCATTGTTCTGCATTAATTGTATCAGCAGGACAAAATGTAAGTGCGGGAGACGTTATAGGGCTTGTAGGAACAACAGGTTCGTCAACAGGAAATCATTTGCATTTTAGTGTACGATTAAATGGGGCATATGTAAGTCCTTGGAATTACGTGAGCAAATAAAGAAAACGAAGGCACACTACTAAGATAAAATAGTGGGTGCCTTTGTTCTGTTATATACGGCAAAAATATAAATAACTATTATAAGGAGACATATAAATTATGAAAAAAAAGAAAGCTGCTAAAATAATAGGCGTAATTTTGGTTGTTGTGTTTGTATTTGGAGGTGGATTTGCAGCAGGTACAATTTCAACAATAATTAAGACAAATAGCTCAGATAACATTGCATCACAAGTACAGACAAAGATGAATTATCTAAATAAATTGATTGATGATTATTATTTGGATTACAATGACAATAAGAATGATGAAAAAATAAAAGACAGTATTTATAAAGGTCTTTTAAATGGATTAGATGATCCATATTCTGTGTATTATACAAAAGAAGAATATCAGTCATTGCTTGAAAGTACTAGCGGAAGCTACTGTGGAATAGGTGTTGTTGTTAGCCAGAATAATGATACGGGAGTAATTACTGCAGTTAGAGTATTTGACGGAGCACCTGGAGATAAAGCGGGTGTTAAAGCTAAGGATATTATATATAAAGTAGAAGATGAAGAAGTAACCGGTGAAGATTTAAGCTCCGTTGTTGCAAAGATGAAAGGAGATAAAGGAACTAAGGTTAAAGTCACAGTATATCGTCCATCTACATCAAAGTACATTGATATGGAAATTGAAAGAGATGAAGTTAATGTTCCTACAATAGAAACAAAAATGCTTGATAATAATATAGGATACATGCAGATAACAGAATTTGATGAGGTTACATACAATCAGTTTAAAGAGGGCTTGGAAAGTTTAAAGAAGCAGGGAATGAAGTCTATTATTTTTGATGTTAGAGATAATCCGGGTGGAATGTATAAAACTGTAGTAAATATGTTAGATGATATTTTGCCTGAGGGAGTTTTGGTGTACACTGAGGATAAAGATGGCAATAAAGAGGAACAAAAATCTGATGCAAATTGCCTTGATATGCCTATGGTTGTTTTACAGAATGAAAACAGTGCCAGTGCAGCAGAGATTTTTGCAGGGGCAATTAAAGATTTTAAGGCAGGTACAATAATAGGATATACATCATTTGGAAAAGGAATTGTACAGACAATAATGCCATTATCTGACGGTTCGGCAATAAAACTTACGATACAGAGATATTTTACACCAAGTGGAGTTAATATTCAGGGAACAGGCATTGAACCGGATATTAAAGTAGAAGAAAATTCTGAGACAGAAAGAGATGACCAGTTACAAAAAGCAATAGATACATTGTCAGAAGAATAAAAAATTGTTAAAAGCGTACAGAACAAAAGTTCGATTTTGTTCTGTACTTTTTTTTGCCTGAATGATATACTAATCAGGTAGCAATACTAAGAAGATATCGAATAGAGTAAAAGTTTTATAATGAAATAATATGATGCTAGGGCGAAAGCCCCTATTTGTGAGCAAATAATGCTATTTATCAACTCTTTATAAAATTCGTTTGCAGGGCGACCCCTATTTGTGGGCAAACTCATGTGGAACTTAGACCTTTTGACTCTGGCATCACATAAAATAAGGGGATAAATATAACAGAGGTATTTTATGGATCATTTTGAATTAGTATCAGAATTTAAGCCGACAGGGGATCAGCCCCAGGCAATAGAAGAATTAGTTGAAGGATTTAAAAAAGGTAATCAGTGTGAAACCTTATTAGGTGTAACAGGTTCAGGTAAGACATTTACAATGGCGAATGTTATACAACAACTTAATAAACCAACGCTGATTATTGCTCATAACAAGACTTTGGCAGCTCAGTTATATGGTGAATTTAAAGAATTTTTTCCAAATAACGCAGTGGAATATTTTGTCTCCTATTATGATTATTATCAGCCGGAGGCGTATGTGCCAAGTACAGATACTTATATAGAAAAAGATTCGGCAATAAATGATGAAATAGATAAATTAAGACATTCGGCAACAATGGCTTTGATGGAAAGAAAAGACGTTATTATTATTTCGTCAGTTTCCTGTATTTATGGCTTAGGAGATCCGATTGATTATAAGAATATGGTTGTTTCCCTAAGACCGGGAATGATTAAGGATAGAGATGAAGTAATAAGAAAATTAATAGAGATACAATATGATCGCAACGATATGGATTTTAAGCGTGGTACTTTTCGCGTAAGAGGAGATGTTGTTGAGGTATTTCCGTCTTCATATGGCGACACGGCAGTCCGTATAGAATTTTTTGGAGATGAGGTGGACAGGATAACGGAAATTGATACATTAACAGGTGAAGTTAAGAACAGACTGGAACATGTGGCAATTTTCCCTAATTCTCATTATGTTATTCCACCTGAAAAGATGGAAGGTGCGATTGCGGCAATTGAGAAGGAACTGGCACAACAGGTAGCTTATTTTAAGAGTGAGGATAAGCTGATTGAAGCACAAAGAATCGCCGAGCGTACTAATTTTGATATGGAAATGCTTAGGGAAACCGGCATTTGCTCAGGCATAGAGAATTATTCAAGACATATGGCAGGATTAGAGCCGGGTGCGACACCTCATACATTAATGGAATATTTTGGAGATGATTTTCTAATAATAGTAGACGAATCGCATATTACAGTTCCACAGATTAGAGGAATGTATGCAGGCGACCAGTCAAGAAAGACAACACTGGTGGATTATGGATTCAGACTTCCATCAGCAAAAGATAACAGACCACTTAATTTTGATGAATTTGAAAGCATGATTGATCAGATTATGTTTGTTTCGGCAACACCGGGAGAATACGAGAGCCAGCATGAGTTATTAAGAGCACAACAGGTTATCAGACCTACAGGTCTTTTGGATCCTGAGGTTGAAGTGAGACCGGTTGCAGGGCAGATAGATGATTTAATTTCTGAAATTAATAAAGAAGTAGAAAAGAAGAATAAAATATTAGTTACTACTTTGACTAAGAGGATGGCAGAGGATTTGACTGACTATATGAAGGAAGTTGGAATCAGGGTTAAATACCTTCATTCGGACATAGATACATTGGAGCGAGCAGAAATTATAAGAAATATGAGACTTGACCAATTTGATGTACTTGTAGGAATTAACCTTTTAAGGGAAGGTCTTGATATTCCTGAAATTGCCTTGGTAGCGATACTTGATGCAGACAAGGAAGGATTTTTAAGATCTGAGACGTCACTTATTCAGACGATAGGTCGTGCAGCAAGAAATGCAGAAGGACATGTAATCATGTATGCGGACAAGATTACAGATTCAATGAGGGTTGCCATAGATGAGACAAATCGTCGTAGAGATATACAGATGAAGTACAATAAGGAGCATGGAATTACGCCAAAAACTATTATTAAAGCAGTGCGTGACCTTATTAGTATTTCAAAAGAAGTGGACAAGAAGATTAATGATATTGAGAAAGATCCGGAATCAATGGATCCAAAGGAAATTCGCAAATTGATAGATAAGCTGACAAAGAAAATGCAGAAGGCAGCAGCTGATTTTGATTTTGAGTCAGCAATAGAATTTAGAGATAAGATAGCAGATTTGCGAAAATATTTGAATTAAACAGATTTGAATATTGGCATAGTGTAAGAGGTTTGAGAGAAAATATAATTATAATAATTGTAGTGAATTTACAGCTTGTTATTTTTAATTAATATTCAGAACACCCTGCATGTAGAGAGGACAGACAATTGGATAATAAAAAATATATAAAAATCAGAGGTGCAGCAGAGCACAATTTAAAAAATATAGATATAGATATTCCAAGAGATGAATTTGTCGTATTGACAGGTCTTAGTGGCTCAGGTAAATCGTCTCTTGCATTTGATACAATTTATGCTGAGGGGCAGAGAAGATATATGGAATCATTATCTTCTTATGCAAGACAATTCCTAGGACAGATGGAAAAACCACAGGTAGAAAGTTTAGAAGGACTTCCTCCGGCAATTTCAATAGACCAGAAGTCAACAAATAGAAATCCACGTTCTACAGTTGGAACTGTTACGGAAATATATGACTATTTAAGACTTTTATTTGCGAGAGCAGGTATTCCGCATTGCCCGAAATGTGGCCGCGAAATAAAAAAACAGACTGTTGATGAAATGGTGGATAAGATAATGGCACTTCCTGAAAGAACAAAGATTCAGGTTCTTGCACCGGTTGTTAGAGGAAGAAAAGGACGCCATGAAAAAGTGCTTGAAGGAGCGAAAAGAAGTGGATATGTACGTGTTCGTGTAGATGGAAATATGTACGAACTAACAGAAGACATAACATTAGATAAGAATATAAAGCATAATATTGAAATAGTTGTAGATAGACTTGCAATTAGAGAAGGAATGGAAAAGAGACTTAATGACTCTATTGATAATGCGCTTAAATTAGCAGATGGTTTAATGATTATCGATGTAATTGATGGAGAACCAATGACATTTAGTCAGCATTTTTCATGCCCGGATTGTGGAATTAGTATTGATGAAATTCAGCCGAGAAGTTTTTCATTTAATAATCCGTTTGGTGCGTGTCCTGATTGTTATGGATTAGGATATAAGATGGAGTTTGATGAGGATTTAATGATTCCTGACAAAAGTTTAAGTATTAATCAGGGAGCGATAGTTGTTCTTGGGTGGCAGAGTGCAAATGATGGTAAGAGCTTTGCAAATGCCATTCTTAAGGCTTTAGGTAAAAAATATAATTTTGATTTAGATACACCGTTTGAAGACTATCCACAGGAAATTCATGATATTTTGATACATGGAACAAATGGAGTTTCCGTGCCTGTTCATTATAGAGGACAGCGTGGAGAAGGTGTTTATGATATTGCATTTGAGGGACTTATAAGAAATGTTGAAAGACGATATAGAGAAACAAGTGCAGAATCAACAAAGGCGGAATATGAGACATACATGAGAATTACACCGTGTAAGACTTGTGGCGGACAAAGATTAAAGAAAGAATCGCTTGCTGTAACAATTGCAGATAAGAATATTTATGAGATGACAGAAATGCCTGTTAGGGATTTAAGAGAGTTTTTGGAAAATGTTGAACTGTCAGAAATGCAACATAAAATCGGCGATGAAATTCTTAAAGAAATAAAGGGAAGACTCAAGTTTTTGGTTGATGTAGGATTGGACTATTTAAGTCTTTCAAGAGCAACGGGAACATTATCCGGTGGAGAAGCTCAGAGAATACGTCTTGCAACCCAGATAGGGTCAGGGCTTGTTGGAGTCGCTTATATATTAGACGAACCAAGTATAGGTCTTCATCAGAATGACAATGATAAGTTACTTGCAACACTTAAACATTTGCGTGATTTGGGTAATTCATTGATAGTAGTTGAGCATGACGAAGATACAATGAGAGCAGCAGATTTCATAGTAGATATAGGTCCGGGAGCAGGAGCCCACGGAGGTGAAGTTATAGCTACCGGAACGGCTGAAGATATTATGAAGAATCCAAACTCAATTACAGGAAAATACTTAAGTGGTGAAATAAAGATTCCTGTTCCAAAAACAAGAAGAAAACCGACAGGTTGGCTAAAAATCGTTGGAGCAAAGGAAAATAATTTAAAAAATATAAATGTAAAAATTCCTACAGGAGTGCTTACATGTGTAACAGGTGTTTCAGGTTCAGGTAAGAGTTCACTTGTAAATGAAATTTTATATAAATCTCTTGCAAAACAGTTAAACAGAGCAAGATATATTCCCGGAAAGCATAAGACAATAGAGGGAGTAGAGCAGTTAGATAAAATTATTGATATTGATCAGTCTCCAATAGGAAGAACTCCACGTTCTAATCCGGCAACTTATACAGGGGTATTTGACACTATTAGAGATTTATTTGCAAATACAATGGATGCTAAGGAGCGAGGTTACAAGAAAGGTCGTTTTAGTTTTAATGTTAAAGGCGGCCGTTGTGAAGCTTGTTCAGGTGATGGTATTTTAAAGGTAGAAATGCATTTCCTTCCAGATGTTTATGTGCCATGTGAAGTATGTGGTGGAAAGAGATATAATCGTGAAACATTAGAGGTTAAGTATAAAGGAAAGAGCATATACGATGTACTTGATATGACAGTTGAGGAGGCATTGGACTTTTTCAAAAATGTACCAAAAATTCATAACAAGATACAGACTTTATACGATGTTGGATTGTCATACATTAAATTAGGACAGCCATCAACTACATTATCCGGTGGAGAAGCTCAGAGAATTAAACTTGCTACAGAATTAAGTAAAAGAAGTACGGGAAGAACAATTTATGTACTTGATGAACCTACAACAGGACTTCATTTTGCAGATGTACACAAGTTAGTAGAAATTCTACAAAGGCTTGCAGCCGAAGGAAACACGGTAGTTGTAATAGAGCATAATCTTGATGTTATTAAAACCGCAGATTATATTATTGACATGGGTCCTGATGGAGGAGACAGAGGTGGAACTGTTGTAGTTTCGGGAACTCCTGAGGAGGTAGCAAAACACCCTACATCTTATACTGCAAAATACGTAAAACAGTATTTGGAAAAAGACAAAAAATAATAAAGTTGACATTTTAAAATATTGTGTATTTTTCATAAAAAACAGGAAAATAAAAAGGATTTAAAAAGGCCAAAAACAGCAATGGTTACAAAGATTTAAAACATGTTTTTAAACCCTTTAAAACTGCATAAAAATGTGCTAGATTATAGTTACAAGTTAAAGGAAAAGTACATTAAAACTTAATAAGAAATTAATACCGTAAGGCTTCTAAAAATTATCATTAGAACGTGTCATGAGATGAAAATTAAGTAAGTATCCAAGAGGAATGTTTAATGGGAAAAAGTCCTATAGGAGAAAACGAGAGACTCCAATATTTATTTAATCCGTGCTAGGAAAACAGAACAATTGGAATCGAGTGAATATTAGTCAAATATAGGTAAGAAAGGAGTTACCGGATTATCTACATAAGGTACAACGGATCGGAAGAGTTGTAAGAAGAGAGTGGATTGAAGGATGGTTATTAATCTCCAAGTGGCAACGTTGTTACAGAGATTTGAAAGATAACATCCTTATATATGTAGATATATTAAATTATTTGCAGATGGTATTTTTGAAATACGATTTTGATTAGGTATGATAAATCGAAAGTAAAGTAAGGGAGTATAGTTTCATATAAGATTAATGATTAATGAAGTTTGATCTGCAGCTAATGAATCAATTTTAGAAGTAAGGTATTTAAATACGAGCACCTGATATTAATAAATGTCAGGTGCTTTGTTAATTTAAGAAAAGATTTATGTTGTTATGGTTTTAACAATAGCCTACTTGTTTTAATATTAAAAATAATGTAGAATTGTTAATGATTTGAGAAAAATACAATTAATGATATTAATAGCATTTATCGTATTTTACAATAAATTGGTTAAAGCTATTATAGGAGAAAACAAAATGAATAAAGTTCAGTTTTAATAAATGTTTTCGAAAATTAGCCAACGATTCAAGTGGAAACACATATTAATTAGGAGGAATTATAGTGAAGAAAGAATTAGTAATCGTACTTGATTTTGGTGGTCAGTATAATCAGCTGGTTGCAAGACGAGTTCGTGAATGCAATGTATATTGTGAGATTTATTCTTATAAGACTGACATTGAAAAAATAAAAGCTATGAATCCAAAGGGAATTATTTTAACCGGAGGACCTAATAGTTGTTATGAAGCTGATTCTCCAACATATTCAAAGGAATTATTTGAAATGGGAGTTCCTGTTTTAGGACTTTGCTACGGAGCACAGCTTATGATGCATGTTTTAGGAGGAAAGGTAGAACGTGCAGACGTTCGCGAGTACGGTAAAACAGAAGTAATCGTAGACAAAACAAATTCACAGATATTTGAAGGCGTTTCACCTAAAACAATTTGTTGGATGAGTCATTTTGATTATATATCAAAGGTAGCACCTGGATTTGAAATATCATCTCATACAAAGGACTGCCCTTGTGCATCAGCAGAAAATGCAGATAAGAAACTTTATGCAATACAGTTCCATCCTGAAGTACTTCATACACAGGAAGGAACAAAGATGCTTTACAATTTTGTTCGTGGAGTATGCCAATGCTCAGGTGAATGGAGAATGGATTCATTTGTAGAGGAATCAATTAAGGCAATCCGCGAAAAAGTTGGAGATGGGAAAGTATTGTGCGCATTATCAGGTGGTGTAGATTCATCTGTTGCAGCAGTAATGCTTTCAAAAGCAATTGGAAAACAGCTTACATGTGTATTTGTAGACCACGGTTTACTTCGTAAAAATGAAGGAGATGAAGTAGAAGCTGTATTTGGTCCTGATGGTCCATATGACTTAAACTTTATTCGTGTAAATGCACAGGAACGTTACTATAGCAAATTAGCAGGAGTAACTGAACCTGAAAAGAAGCGTAAAATTATCGGAGAAGAATTTATCCGTGTATTTGAAGAAGAAGCAAAGAAAATCGGAGCAGTAGACTTTCTAGTACAGGGAACAATTTATCCTGACGTTGTAGAAAGTGGATTGGGTGGTGAATCAGCAGTAATCAAGTCACATCACAATGTAGGAGGATTACCTGATTGCGTAGATTTTAAAGAAATAATCGAACCACTTCGTGACTTGTTTAAGGACGAAGTAAGAAAAGCCGGCTTAGAAATGGGCATACCTGATTATCTTGTATACCGCCAGCCATTCCCGGGACCGGGACTTGGAATCCGTATCATCGGTGAAGTAACAGCCGAGAAAGTTAAAATGGTACAGGATGCAGACGCAATTTACCGCGAGGAAATTGCAAATGCCGGATTGGACAAAACAATCGGACAGTATTTTGCAGCGCTCACAAACATGCGAAGCGTAGGTGTAATGGGTGATGAAAGAACATATGACTACGCCATTGCACTCCGTGCAGTAAATACTGTAGATTTTATGACAGCAGAAGCTGCAGAAATACCTTACGAAGTATTATCAAAGGTAATGAGCAGAATTATAAATGAGGTGCGAGGAGTCAATAGAGTAATGTACGATTTGACAAGTAAGCCACCTGGAACTATAGAGTTTGAATAACAGTTTTTTTGAATTCAAATTTTAAGAAAGCCTTTAAATAAAGGGATTAGAACCACATAATTGTATATAATATTACCGAAGTGATACCAATATGATACCATTTCGACAAATATAGGAGAATAAGGCTCCAATGTGATTAATTAGTCACATTGGAGCCTTTTTTACTTTATAGGAAAGACCGTAGTTGGCGTTCTGGTAAATTGAAAACAGCCTGCCGGGAGACTGGCATAGATCCCACTATATCGAATCATTTTAAAGTGCTTTTCAGGGATGTGTCTGATTAACCGTTTTATGAAATCCATAGCAGGGAGAGTTTCTTCGACATACTTTTCGTCTTCGTGACGATTGTAATGGAAGGTAACGAACACGCCATCATAGCTGTAGCCACCTTCAAAAATCAGGCAGTGTCTGTGCTGAACGTTAACCAGTTTAAAAGACATAGATGTAGTACGTTCCATGGAATACTTGTTACCGCAAGAGGGACAGAAACGGCTGTGGCAGCGAAAAGGAATGAACTTAAGATTTAGTATGTATGGCTCTCCCTGTGGGATTTGTTACGAAAAGCGAAACTGTGCATGGAAAAGTGATAGATGCAGATATAACAAAAAGAGAATTATGGTCTACATCCTTTGAATCAGCAGATGGATTTAAAACTTCTACAGTAGATGATAAGAAGGGCACCGCCAATATTGCAACAAATGAACTAAGCTATCAGATAAATGGAAATTTATCCGGTGAAATCGAGAGTTACTCGGGAAGTGCCGCGAAAAATGATAATGAAGTTTTGAAAAATTTGTTTGACGGAGACTCTGGAACAAAATATTTAACTGAGGTAAAGCCGTCGGAAGGTATTGTAAAACATTAATATTAGGAGGACTATTATGAATAATAAAGACACATATTTACTTGGAGGATATGAATTTTAATCACGTTTTATTTTAGGATCAGGAAAATTTTCCCTTGATTTGGTTAAGGCTTGCATAGAAAAAGCACAAACTCAGATTGTAACATTGGCACTTCGCCGTGCAAATGAGGGCGGGCTTGCAAATATTTTAGACTACATACCTGATAATATTACATTACTGCCAAATACATCAGGGGCAAGAAATGCAAAGGAAGCTGTGAGAATTGCTCATTTGGCAAGAGAAATGGGAAGAGGCGATTGAAGCGCAAAAACTAGGAGCAACCTATATAAGTGCAGGTCATATATTTGCTACTGATTGCAAAAAAGATTTACCACCAAGAGGATTGGAGTTTTTAAAAGAGGTTTGCAATAGCGTTACAATTCCAGTTTACGCAATTGGAGGAATAAAACTTTCAGATGTACAAATGGATGAAATAATCAAATGCGGTGCCAAAGGCGGTTGTATAATGTCTGGTATGATGAGCCTATAATTCTAAAAAATTAGAATACAAAGTTAATCTGGTAAATGCTATAATGAATATATAATTAAGGTGTAAAAGAATAAATGATTAAAAGGAGATTTTATGAAAAAAGGGTTTAGTATAATCATGGCGTTTGTTACGGTTATGACAATGCTTTTTAGTGGCGCAACTTTTGCTGATGATACGAATGAAAATACAGAAAATAAAACAAAAGAAAGTAATTTTACAAATCTTATAGTATTTGCAAGATTTTTAGATGAAGATGAATTTATAGATAATTCTTATAATGGGGAATCTGTTAGAAAAATTACAGATAATACTTATAACAGTGCATATTTTAATGTTTCGGATTATTATGAAATTGCGTCAAGGGAAAGTCTTAAGATAAATAGCGTGTATTTGTTTAATAAAGGTGGTTCAGTGCAGTTATCTCATACAAGAGGATACTATGCAGAGTATAGTGAAGAGAATCCTGAAGGTTACAGGGACAACGGAGAGAGAGCAGAGCGTATGTACGAATTAAAAACAGACTGGTCTGAATCTATAAACAGAGCTATATCAGCGGGTAATGTGATTACAAATTATGATGGTACAAAAAAGTACAACTTTTCTGAACTTGATAAAAACAATGATGGGGTAATCGATGCAATCACCATTATTTATAAAAATACAACTCAGAGTATCTCTGTGGGTTGGTCCTCACCTTTGTGGAATTATAAGGATTATGCAGATTACGTAAAAATAAATGCAGATGGAAAAACAATTACAAGTAAAAACTATGTACAGGTGACAAATTCTTATAATTATTTATACAAGGATAATCGGGAAAACGTGATTTTGCCTATGGCAGTGGCGACTCATGAAATGGGGCACATTTTAGGATTTAAGGATTTGTACAATAGCTCAAATAGTTCGCCGGTATATTATATGTCTGCAATGGCAAAGCATACGTCACCTGTGCCACAGTTTATATCTGTAAAAGAAAGAGAAGCAAAGGGGTGGCTTACATCTGACAATGTTAAAACAATTTATCAAAATGGACAGTATACCTTAAAGGAAGCATCGACTAGAGAAGATTCACAGATAGTCGGATACAAATTAAATTTAAAAGGAACCGATAAAACACTGTACTTAGAATATAGAAATTTTGGAACAGGTGGTAATAAGTATGATTGTCAGTCAAAAGAATTGTATAAAACAGATGGAACGAAGCTAAAAGGATTGACAATTGGTTCAGGACTTGTTTGTTATTTGGTGGACAAAGACACAAAATTCCCAAACAATATGGGATGCGTTGCAGGAAAGTGGAATTATGAAACATTAGGTGGCACATATGCAACAAAATCTGACGCACCATTAAAACTGAATCAGAGCTTGGAAATAACTGATGATATGCATGTTGAAGTCACAAATATAACTGATAATCAATTAACATTTAAAATAGAAGGTGATTTTGAAGAACAACAGACTGAAACTAAAGAGATATCAGACAGGGAAAAATATGATGGAAGGGACGATGGCATAGTAACACCTGTAAAAGATCAGGGAGATACCAATTTGTGTTGGGCATATTCAAGCATTGCAGCAGCAGAATCATCCATTTTGAAAAGTGGAATTGATTCTACAGTAACAAAAGATACACTATCATTAAATCCGATGGCGGCAGCTTATAGAGTTTTTAAGAGAGAAAGCGATCCATTGGGAAATACAGATGGAGACTGGCAATCAGTAAATTATTTGATGCAGTCAGGAGACCCACTAAAAATTGCCAAGTTATATTCAATGTGGTGGGCACCGGTATCGGGTAATGTGGTTACGACAAACCCATATGAAAATCCATCATATAGATTTGAAAATGCAATTTATATACCTGAAAACAAATCAAATCCGGAAGAATACATTAGGTCAATAAAAAAAGCCATAGCAAAATATGGGGCAGTAACATTTCAGTACAACAATGCAAGAGAAACATTATACTACAATCCAAAGAATGAACATAGCAGTACAATTTCTCCACATGCATGCACAATCATTGGCTGGGATGACAATATCCCATCAGACAAATTTGTGCCAAATGGTGCTACCCAAAAGGGTGGCTGGCTTGTAAAAAACAGTTACAAATCATTGGAGTATTTTTGGCTGTCATATGACAATACAAGCAGTTGTTCTTATGCATTTTCATTTGCACCAAAGGACAAGTATGACTTTAATTATTACTATGATGGAAGCATGGACGATTTCCCATTAAGAAAAGATAAGTCAGTGGCAAATGTGTTTAAAGCAAAAAAATCTGATGATTTAAAAGATGAATATATAAAAGCAGTAAATGTGGCTATTGGTGGTGAAAATGTAACCGCTAAAGTGGAGATATACAAAAATGTAGATTATCCTTATGGCGGACAGGACAATGTACCAGTTTCAGGTGGTTACCTGGCAAATACTACAACGGCGTATTTTGAAAACAGTGGATATGTAACAATAGAACTGAATCAGCCGGTAAAGATTGAAAAAGACCAATGGTTCTCTGCAATAGTAAGTGTTTCAAATGAAAATGGCGACGCCAAAATAATGACTTCATATAAAAATGGCAGGGAAATGTCATATATAAACAATGGTAGTGGATGGACACAACTTAAAAACTATGTAGGAAGAATAAAGGTATACACAAAATTGGAGAACAAAGTGGAGAATCCAACTATAGAAGTGCCTACAACGGAAGCACCAACCACAACTGAAGTGACAACAACATCAGAGCCTACAACGGAAGCACCAACCACAGCGGAAGTGACAACAACATCAGAGCCAACAACAGAAGCACCGACCACAGCGGAAGTGACAACAACACTAAAGCCAACAACGGAAGTGACAACTACATTAGAACCAACAACTGAGAAACAAACTGAGACAACTGTCACAGTAGAACCCACAACTGAAATATTGACTACAGAAAATACAACATCAGAAACTACTGTAGAAAATCAAACAACTGACGAAACAACATCAGAAAAAGATTCAACTACAACTTTTGGACAAGTTGTAACAAAGGAAAATGAACCAACAACTAACGGAAAAACTACAACTCGTGTTGACGGTGTAAATAAAAAGAGTTTAAAGCAAACAAAAATTCTAAAAGTAAAAAAATTTAAAAATAGAAAAGTGAGAATTACTTTTAAAAAGGTAAGTAAGGCTAAAATATATCGGATACAGTATTCAACTGACAGAAAATTTAAGAAAAACGTAAGAACAAAACGTACAGGAAAAAATACATATCTGTTAAGAAAATTACGTGTTAGAAAAAGATATTATGTAAGAGTGAGAGCAATAGTTGGAAAAGACAAAGGCAAATGGAGTAGTGTAAAATCTTTTAAAGTGAGTAAGCGGTTTTATAAGTAATTGACAGTTATTCCATATTTGTTATAATACCGTCACTTGGTAGCGCAATGGTAATGTCAATTTACACACTTACAGATGCAATTGTAATTGGACAGGGAGTTGGGGCTAACGCCCTTGCGACACTTGCATCAGGGCTTATGGGCTGTAATGCCGGTGGTGGAAGTTTTGGTGTTAGGGTGGAGTGTAGTGTTTTTGAAAAATATAAAGTATAATACAAAATAATAAATTTCTAGCTAAGGAGCAATTAATGGAAGTGCTGAAGGAACTATTTCTATAAGAGAGATAATTGATTATGTTGAAAAGAAAACAGGTTCCAAAGCAATTATTGACAAAGGAGGGGAAAACGCTCCATATAACAGGGAACCGGAATATAGTATAAATACCGAAAAAGCACAAGCGTTGGGATTTCAGTTTTCGGTACTTCATGATTGGATATATGAACTTTTAGATTATTATATTGAAGTTACCAAATAAAAATTGATAAAACTGAAAAAGGAGATTGACTATGAAAAATTATAATCAAGTTTATGTTAAAAATAGTTTTGATGCAGCAAAAATTTATTGCAAGGCATTTGGAGCAGAGATTACTAGAGCATTTATAAACAAGAACAACACTGCTTATGAACATTGCGAGTTGTCTGTTAATGGAGAAGGTTTTTTGGCATTAGCCGAAGCTTCAAATCCATGTGATATTGATATAGTACATAAGAATAAATGGGAAACCATGACATTTAATGTTTTTGAAATGGGTACTGAGGAGGCAGTTTATAATGCATTTGAAGTTTTGAGTAATGGAGGAGTGATTATTGAATCTATTCATGAACTTCCATGGAGTAGTTGTTGTGCTACTGTTATTGATAAATTTGGAGTGTGTTGGTGGATTTCAATTTGACAAATCGAAATTTGTGGAGGTATTAAAATGTATCATTCATATGTGATGGGAATTGATGATAGTATATTAAGTCTGGAATCAAGGGGCTTTATAATTGATAAAGTAGGAAATAATTATCAGGTATCATTTTCGGAAGATAATGCCAAATATTGGGAAGAATTTATTAAGAAACATTTGGAAGTAGAATATTGGAATGAATATTTAACCGAGGACAAAGTTATTTTTATATTTCATTTACCTGATGGTTTCAGAAGATATGAGGTAAAAGATTACGATAATGATGAAGTGTTAGGTTTATGTGAAAAATTATGTGATTGCAAGTTTGTATCAATTAAGCAAATGTTATCTGACAATTCATTTTATAGAAGTATAATTAGGTAAATTTATGACAGTAGACGAAATAAAAGATTATTGCAGAAGTAAGAAAATGATAACAGAAGAGAATCCATTTGGAGATATACCTATTTGTTTTAAACTTAAGGGGAAGATTTTTGTACAATTATATCCTTATGAATATGATTATAAAATCACATTAAAGTGTACTGTTGATGCTGGTCAGTTTTTCAGAATGGCTTATCCTGAAAAAGTAGTAAGAGGTTATCATTGTCCTCCAGTCCAACAACCGTATTGGAATACAATATTTCTAGACGATTTTCCAGGCGATGTTTTAAAGGATATGATTGATTTGGCATATGATACTGTTTTTTTTAAGTTGAGTAAAAAAATGCAAGAAGAGATAAAATCAAATTTATAAATTCGGATTTTAGGAGTAGAATGAATGAGTGAACTAAAAATTATTACAGATATCAGTCAATATAAGGAAAACTTAGAAAGGATTTATGAAGAATCTATAGAGTATTTCATGGAAGTTGAAGGAAGAAGACCGTTGTCGCCATTTGATGATATTCATAGTATTGAACCGGGAATACCACAACAAAATCCAATTCAATGTTATGCTTTTCTATTTGAAGGTCAGATTGTAGGATATAGTTGGGTTATGGAAGATATATCAGATGAATGTTATTATATTTTACATTTTATTATTACTAATAATTTTAGAAGACACAAATTTGGAACTAAAGTACTGAAAGCATTAGACAACATCTATAAGGAAAAGTATGATAAATCAGAATTATTGGTTTCATCAAAAAATTATATTGGATTGAATTTCTGGGTGAAAAATGGCTATACAGAAATAACTAGGGTATTTTCTTCGGAGGAGCAAAATACTATTTCAACAGAGTTAAATTTGAGGAAAAAGATTTGCAGATAAACGGAGGATTGGGGAGAAACAATAAAGTTGAATGTTTGGAGGGAAGAATGATTGCTTTAATTGTAGCCTTTGCAAAAAATCAGGTTATAGGTAATAAGGGATGTATTCCTTGGGAAATTAAAGGTGAACAGAAACGATTTAGAGAACTCACAACGGGAAATGTTGTTATCATGGGACGAAGGTCTTATGAAGAAATCGGGAAACCGTTACCCAACAGAACAACGATTGTGATTTCAAATACGAAAAAATTTGAGGGTGAGAATTGCTTTACTGCAAGAACTTTAGAGGAGGCTATAGAACTAGCCGGAGATAAAGACATATATATTGCTGGAGGAGTGCGGTTATATGAGGAGGTTCTGCCCTTCGTTGAAAAGATGTATATTACTGAAATAAATCTCGATATCGAGGGTGATACATTTTTTCCATACTTTGACCAGGAGAAGTTTGTAAAAGAAGTGAATGAAAAGCATACCGGAGAAATTCCATACACCTATGTAACCTACACAAGAAAATAAGTTGAGATTAAATAAAGTTTACACAAAATAACCGAGTGCACCACTCGGTTATTTTATTGGAAAGTATCTGCTATAAGTCATATTATATAAAGTAGGATTATTGGATATTTGAAATGAGGATGATGAATGGGTAAAGGAATTCCTTGAACGGTTATCGTCTCAGATTGAAAGTTACAGTGGAGAAAACATGATTAGAGAATTGTATAATTAAGAAAAAACAGGTGATTAATTGAAAAAGTGGATACCACAGGCAAGATGGCTTTGGATGATTGGCAGTTCACATATGAAATTAATCTAAAATTATACATAATAGCTATAATTGAATATAATGTAGATTAATATAGCGTTATGTACTACAATCTAATTTGGAAAAAGGAATAAAGAGGAGAGATTATGTTAAAATTATCAAAAGAAGAGAAACACAAGCAATGCTTAAAAGAAATCAAGGCAACGCTTTTGGTAGTGTGCATTTGCTTTTTATGGCATGTAATTACTGCATTTTTATTAAATTCTACCGGATGGACAATATTCCATATGCCGGCATGGTTTGTAGTTTCAGTATTGGGAACAGTAATTATTGCAATAATAGGAGTATTTGTATTGCTTAAATTTGTATTTATAGATTTTTCTTATGATGAGGACGAGGAGAGAGACGAAGATGAACAGTAATCAGATTATAATTTTATCTGTATTTCTTGGATATTTATTATTTAATATTATTGTAAGTTTTGTATACAGTAAAAAAGAAGAAAAGAAATTAAAATCTTCATCCGAAGAGAAGTATTTCATCGGCGGAAGAAATATGAATGGTATTGTGCTTGCAATGACAATTATGGCAACTTATACTTCGGTCAGTTCTTTCATATCAGGACCGGGTGCAGCAGGACTTACATATGGATATGCGCAGGTCTGGTTTGCGGCAATTCAGATTCCGGTTACATTCTTAGTGCTTGGAGTGTTGGGAAATAAGCTTGCACTTGTATCGCGTAGAACAGGAGCTGTAACTGTAGTTGGTTATTTTAAAGCAAGATACAAAAGTGATGTGCTTGTCGTTATTACAAGTCTTGGAATGATTACATTTTTTATTGCGCAAATGATAAGCCAGTTTACAGGTGGAGCAACTCTTGTCGCATCCATAACAGGAATGAATCATGTAACTTCACTTTTGATTTTTGGAACAGTAGTTATTTTATATACAGCAGTTGGTGGATTTAGTGCAGTTGTAATCACAGACACAATTCAGGGAATTGTAATGTGTATCGGAACATTTCTGTTTATATTTTTTGTTTTAAAAACAGGTGGCGGACTTGCTTCGATTGATGCGGGGCTTGCTTCAAATATGGCAAATGTATATGATAATTTATTTTCAAAATACACACCGGGAGCATTGCTTAGTTACTGGGTTTTGGTAGGATTTGGAACATTAGGACTTCCGCAGACAGCCGTTCGTGCAATGGGATTTAAAGACACAAAGAGTATGCACAAAGCAATGTGGATTGGTGTATTAACATGTAGTTTTGTTATTATTGGAATGCATTTGGCAGGAACATGGGCAGGTGCTTTGGTGGATACAGATAATCTTCCAACATCTGATTATTTTATTCCATATATTGTACAGAAAATTATGCCACCGGGAATCGCAGCTATTTTCCTTGCAGCTCCAATGGCTGCTGTAATGTCTACTGCGGATTCGCTATTAATTCTTGCAACGGCTGCAATTGTAAAAGATTTATGGAAAAACTATGTTGTAAAAGATGACCCTGAAAAAAATGCGTCATATGAAAAGCATGTTAAATCTGTAAGTACTATAGTCACAATGTTATTAGGTGCAGTTGTAATGATTCTTACAATTAATCCGCCGGATATTATTTTTATGCTTAATTTGTTTGCATTTGGAGGTCTTGAATGTACATTTTTCTGGCCGCTTGTTGGAGGATTATTCTGGAAAAAAGGAACTAAACAGGCAGCAATATGCAGCAGTATAGGTGCGGTGGCAACTTACATTTTCGCTACAAAGTTTATTAATATTGCCGGAATTAATGCGGTAGTATGGGGGCTTTTGGTTGGCGGAATTTTATACTTTGCAATTGGAGCAGTGACAGGAAGAAAAGGATTAGATGAAGACATTTTGGATAAATGCTTTTAATTGTATTTAAGTTGATAGAAAGTATGTAGCATAAAAATTATGCAATATAACAATAGTTGTGACAAAGGATATACCGGCAGGAGTTATTGCTGTGGGAAATCCATGCAAAGTTAAAAGAAAAATTACAGATAAAGATATGTTTGATACAGTTCAGGAATTGCTCGAAGCAAATTCAAAAGTTGTGCAGAAGAATCCAAGTCATTGTCTTGTGGGAAAATTATTTTGCGAAAGCTGCAAACAGCGTATGGCTCATTCATACAGAGGCAGACCAAAGTATTATTGCAAGACTCGCTATTATGAAAGTGATAACACAGGATGTGTCACATCCGTGTTGGATGAAACATTAGAACAGATAGTGATTGATGAGTTCAATCACATCCAGGAAAATCGAATAGATGCACAGAAGATTTTTCAGGAGCAGGAGGCTCAGAGAATGCTTCGCATCAATCAGTATGAGGATAAAATTCGAGAATTGCATGTTATCAAGAATTCATATGATAGCAAAGTTATGGCATATTATGAAGCTTACAGAGAAGGCACAATGAGCCAGCAGGAATATCTTGATGGAAGAGATTCTTACATCTTGCTACAGGCAAAGGTAGATCAGGATATTAATGATGCGAATGAGAAATTGAAGGAACTCAGAAGAGAAGAAGTTATAGGACTGGAAGTGTTTAGTTTTGAGGGGAATGGAATGAGGTTAAAGGAACTGACTAGAGCACTGATAGAACAGCTGGTAGAGAGGATAGTTGTTGGGGAGGAAATGATAGAAGTTGAGTGGAAGTTTAGAGGGTGAAGTGGTAAAATAGAGAATATAATAAATAATTGGAGAAAGATAAAAATGAAAATTAGCAAAATAAGAATCAAAAATTATAGAGGAATTAAAAATTCTGGATGGATAGAATTTGATAGACTAAATGCAATTGTCGGAAAAAATGATGCGGGTAAATCATCTATTCTACATGCTATAAATGATTTCTATAATGAAAGTAAATTGGCAGAAGGAAATAAATATTTTGGAGCAGGTGATGAAGAGACAGAGATAGAAATATGTTTTTATGGCGAAGAATTAATTACAGTTCCAAAAGTTATTTTAGATGAAAATGGATATTTGCATATAAAAAAAACAAGTAGCAATGTTGGAGAGTCATATAAAACTTATATTATAGCAAATGATTTTGGGAAAACTGATTACAAGAATATGTTTCAACAGACAGCTGCAAAAATGAAAACTATTTTCAAAACTTTTGGAAAAGAAGTTCCCGATATTATTAATAAAGAAAAAATGTTGGAACTATGTTCAGAGATAATATGTTCTGAAGAAAGCTATGTTATCGAAGAACATGAATTGAAAGGTTCAATGTTAAAAGAAATAATTAAACCATTGTATCCACAATTTTCATTATTTTTAGCGGATACTAATTTAGACACTAGCACATCTTCATTTCAAAATCAGTTTAAAAAGATAGTTACAAATGCAATACAAGCACATATAAGTGAGTTTTCAAATTTGCAAAATGAAGTGCAAGAGACACTGATTGGTGAAATTAATAAGATTGGTAATTATATGGAAACACATTATTCAGGATTAACTGAGTTAAAACCAGAGATATCTTACGATTGGCAGAAGTTGGTAAATTTTGAAGTTATAATGAAAGATTCGCAAGGATATGAAGTTAATTTAGCAAATAAAGGAACAGGGATTCAGAGACTTTTTATGGTTTCTTATTTCCAATATTTGGCTGAACAAATATCTGAAAATGAAAATAGTTATATTTTTGTAATTGAAGAACCTGAAACTTTCTTGCATCCAGGAGCTCAGAGAACTTTATTAGATTCTTTAAAACGAATATCAGACATACATCAAGTAATTATTACTACTCACTCACCAGTATTTGCAAGTGAAATTGATAATAAAAACATTATAGTAGCAAAAAAGCATAATGGAGAGTCTAAGTATGAGCAAGGTGATAGTATTTCAGCTGATTTATTAGTAAATGAATTAGGCGTTAGGGCGAGTGACAATATAGTAAATAGTAAGCTATTGGTATTTGTAGAAGGAAGTAATGATGTGAAATTTTGGGATTTTATTTTTAACGCTGTATCTGGACATTCATACGAAGAAGATGGAATTCTTTTTGTTCCTGGTGGTGGTAATGAACTTCACAACATTGCAGAGATGAATTTAATGAGTAAATTGAATAGAAACTTTATAGTTATTGTTGATAAAGACTCAGGTGCAGTAGATTATGAGGATAAACTTCGTAAGCAAAGTAGATTGAAAAATACAGTTGAACAGAAAGGCGGAGAAGTTCTCGTTTTAAGAAAAAGAGAAATTGAAAACTATTATTCTCCACGAATTGTTAAGGAAATTTTGTCGGAGAAAGGATTCGAGGTAGGTGACTTTGAAATAAGCCCGTTTGAAGATGTGAATCAAAAATTTAAGAATATGTTCAATGGGCAAAATATTCAAATGAAATTCAAAAATAATATGGATATATTCGAAAGAATGACATTAGATGATTGGAAGAGCGTAAGTAAATATACGGAGGATAACATTGAACATTTTGAATTTGGAGAAATAGTAGAATTAATTAACAGTAAAATTGATTAAAACATAAAAATGGAGGAAAAAGATTGAGCGAATTAAAAACAATTGAATACAAACGATTTGAAGATATAAAACACATAAGAGAAGATGGTAGCGAATATTGGAGTGCTAGAGAATTAGCAATTGCTTTAGATTATACAAAATGGGAAAATTTTTCTAAGGTGATAGGACGAGCTATGATAGCCTGTGAGAACAGTGGACATAGCGTTTCTGACGATTTTCCTGAGGTCAGGAAAATCGTAGAAGCTGGAGTGGCAAGTAAGCCAAAGAAGGACTATGAACTTTCAAGATATGCTTGTTATTTGATTGTTCAGAATGGTGATCCTAGAAAAGAAGTAATAGCTTTAGGACAAACTTATTTTGCTATACAAACATATAGACAAGAAGTAGCAGATCATTTTAATCAACTAGATGAAGATAAAAGAAGATTAGTTGTTCGTGGAGATATTAAGCAATGGAACCAGTTACTTGCAGAGACAGCACACGATGCAGGTGTAATTACAAATGAAGAATTTGCTATTTTTCAGAACGCTGGATATATGGGATTGTATGGCGGACTTGATGTAGATGATATACATACAAGGAAAGAGCTTGAAGTTGGGCAGAAAATACTTGATTACATGGGAAGCACTGAATTAATTGCAAATCTTTTCAGAATATCGCAAACAGAGGAAAAACTTAGAAAAGATAACATACAAGGAGCAGAAAAAGCAACAAGTGTTCACTATAATGTCGGAAAAGAAGTTAGAACAGCAATAGAAAAGATTGGTGGTACAATGCCAGAGGATTTACCTACTCCCAAAAAGAGCATACAACAGATTGAAAAAGAACAGATGGCAAGGCTTAAAGCAAAAGCGAAAAAGGGTAAAATTATGTTAGACGAATAATAATGGAGTATATATGAAAAAACAAAGAGAAAAAGTAAAAAGTGCAACAGAATTAGAATTTATAAATGAAGTCGCTGATGATTGTATAAGCAAGTTAACTGAAAAAAATAAGGAATATTTAATTGATAATCCATATGCAATTGATTATCATTTTTCATACTGTTTGTATATTAGAAATAATTATATACATAATAAAGATTTCTCTGAGGTACCATTCTGGGCAGAACCTGATCATCTGTCTTCAGAAATAATACAAGCTATTTTCTCAAGATTGATTCCTGAGTATGAATATGGAAATCAATTTGTTGAAAGCATATATGATACAAAGAACTATATTGTTCTTAGAAAAGAGTATAAAAAAGTATATGGAGAATATCCAGATTTTATAATTAAAAAATATGAAGGTAAAATAAAACTTGAGAAAACACATTCGATTTCTGAAATAAGAACTAATGACGATATAGATATTGAACACGAAATAGAAGTTATGGAACGAAATATAGATAAGATTTCTAAAGTTAGAGAAGCATTAATAAGCGAATTGGCAGAGTTAATATGGGAAACAGAAAATATAAAGAAAAGTGCAGAAAAATATGGTATTCCATTTAGTCAAATTGAAAAAGATATAGAAATACTCAAAAATATCTTTTATGAAGAAAATGTGTTTATACCGTTACAAGTTTGTTTTATTCCATACAAGAGAGAAATTGGTAAAGATTACTACATTCAATATAGAAGAATGTTGATTGACAAATTAAAGGGAAATCCAAGTTTAATAGAAAAATTTAATCCAATATACTTTAGAGATAGAGTTTTAGCGAAGTCGGTATTAAAACGTGGTTGGGCACTTAAATATCTAGATATGTACCAGGATGATGAAATAATGGTAAGAACAAGCTTGAAAAACGATGGAACAGCAATTCAATATGCATCTCGAAGATTTCAGCAGGATAGAGAATGGGTGAAGTTTGCAATTGCGAATTCTGAAAATGGAACGATTATGAGCTTGGATTGTATGAAGCCATATAGAAAAGACAGGGAATTAGTTTATCTTGCGTGTAGTTTTCATGGATGGAATTTTAATTTTGTAGATAAAGTATTCAGAGATGATTTTGAATTGGCAAAAATTAGCTTAATGGATAAGGATGCATTAAATTCTATATTTAGCAGTATGAGCAAACGTTTGAGGGGTAATAAAGAATTAGCTATGCTAGATTTGGAGAAAAATATGCCAAGTGTTGAATATTACTCAGCTAAATTGCGAAATGATGATGATATAGCACAAAAACTATTTGAAGTTCATGGAACAAATCCATATGAGTGGTCTTATATGAGTAAAAGGCTACAAAAGAAATATGAAATTGAAGAATGGTAGAATTACTATTATAGATTAAAAACAGCTAATACAACATTAATTTACTTAGAAAAAAATGTCACACCCTTGACACGAGCGGGTACCGGTAAAACTTATGCGTCAGCATTTGCAATGAGAGAACTTGGTTTTAAGAAAGTATTATTTTTAGTTCATCGTGAGCAAATTTTAAAGCAGGCAAAAAGATCTTATGAGAATGTTTTTAGCAATAGAATTACTACAGGCATTCTTTCCGGAAATCATAAAGAAAAAGATGCTGATTATCTTTTCTCAACAGTTCAAACAATGAGTAGAGACTATATTCTTACCGAATTCGAAGAAGATATGTTTGATTGCATTATTATTGATGAAACTCATAAGGCAGGGGCTGAAAGTTATCATAAAATAATTAATCATTTTAAGCCCAAATTGCTTTTAGGGATGACGGCGTCGCCTGAACGTACAGATGGATTTGATATTTACAAATTATTTGGACACAATATCGCAAGTGAGATTAGGCTTCAGGATGCCCTTGAAGATGATTTGTTATGCCCATTCCACTATTTTGGAATTTCAGATTTAGTTATAGATGGAAAAGAAATTGATGAAAAGACAGAATTTAAATATTTGGCAAATGAGCAAAGAGTAGAGCACATAATTAAACAAACCGAATATTTTGGGTATTCAGGAAATAGAGTAAAAGGGCTTATTTTTTGCAGCAGAAAAGAGGAAGCTAAGGCTTTATCAGATGCGTTTAATTATAGAGGCTATAATACAGTTGCACTTTCAGGTGATGATTCACAGGAGAAAAGAGAGGAGGCTATTGAACGATTAGAGATGGAGTGTGAGGTCGATAATTGTGGAAGACCTATAATAAAATCGGAAGTAGTAAAACATAATCAGCCACTCGATTACATTTTTACTGTAGATATTTTTAATGAAGGTGTAGATATACCACAGGTAAATCAGGTCATTATGCTAAGACCTACGCAGTCAGCAATTATATTTGTACAGCAGTTAGGTAGAGGACTTAGAAAAGCGGATAATAAAGAGTATGTAGTTATACTTGATTTTATTGGTAATTACAGCAACAATTTTTTAATTCCAATTGCGTTGTCAGGAGATAGAACATACAACAAGGACAATGTGCGTAAATACGTGCGTGAAGGATCACGATTGCTTCCGGGGTGTTCAACAATTCATTTTGATGAGATTACGAAAAAGAAAATTTTTGCATCAATTGATAGAATGACTACGACGAAGAAAATGCTTACAGAAAAATATATGCAGGTAAAATTTAAAATTGGTAGAATACCTACTATTATAGATTTCTACAAACTTGGCGAAATTGATCCTATGCTATTTATTAACTATGCAAAAACGTATGATAATTTCCAGCGGGCTGTAGATAAAGATTATACAGTTGTGTTTACAGAAAAAGAAGAGCAGATACTTGCATTTATTTCATCATTGATAATTGATGGTAAGAGACCGCATGAACTCTTGATGTTAAAGATGATGTTAGATGGAAAATCAGTTGCGATAGATTCATTTGCTAAGGAACTTGTAAGCATAGGCGAAAAGTTCAAAGAGGCTGATTATAATTCTGCGGTTCGAATGATGAGTTTAGAATTTGTAGCCGGAGCAGATGCAAATAAATTCGCACAGATAGAATTGCTATCTAAATTAGATTTAAAGTCAGGTCTATTAAAACGTTCACTAGCGTTTTTAGATAAACTTAATAATACGAAATTTAGGGAAGAGATATCAAATCTTTTAGATTATGGGATGATGCGATATAAGGATATGTACGCAAATCATGATGAAAATAATTTAGTGTTATATGGAAAATATTCAAGAAAAGATGTTTGTCGACTTATGAACTGGGATAAAGATGAAAGCTCAACAATGTATGGATATCGTATCAAACACGGAACGTGTCCAATATTTGTTACATACGAAAAGAAGGATGATATTTCTGAAAGCACAAAATATGAAGATCAGTTTATTAATCAGAAGACATTTAGCTGGCTGACTAGAAGTAATGTGGCAATTGATAATAGAGAGAGTCAGGAAATAATAAATTATAAAAATAGTGGATTAAAAATAGTTCTTTTTATAAAGAAGAGTGATGGCGAGGGTACAGATTTTTATTATATGGGTGAAGTTGTGCCTAAGAGCTGGATGCAGAAAACTATAAAGAATAATAAAGGAAAAGAACTTCCAATCATGAATTTTATTTTCGAGTTAGAACATAGTGTAAGAGAAGATATTTATGAATATCTGACTAACTAAGAAAATTTATGATAAAACATTTTGAAGAAAAATATAAAAATAAGAGGGACGATTTTATTGGGGGCAGTAAAATCGTCTTATTATAAGTAATAAGAAAATAAATTTGTTTACGAAATAGGAGAAAGCTATAAATGAAAATAGTACGAGTAGTTGCAGCAGTTATAAAATCTATAAATGAAAAAGGACAAACAATTATATTTGCAACACAGCGTGGATATGGAGATATGAAAGATGGTTGGGAATTCCCCGGCGGAAAAATAGAACCGAGGGAAACCCCGCAGGAAGCTTTGAAAAGAGAAATAATGGAGGAAATCGAAACAGAAATTGAAGTAGGTGAATTGATTGATACTGTAGAATATGATTATGAAACATTTCACCTTTCAATGGATTGCTTTTGGTGCAATATTAAACAAGGAAAGCCAATTCTCAAAGAACATGAAGCTGCAAAATGGCTTACAAAAGGACAATTATATGATGTAGATTGGCTACCGGCAGATGTAACGTTGATAGATAAAATAAAGAAAAACATTTGAGATATAGAAGCGTAAAAAATGTTTCAAAATGATATTTTGATTTAAAATGAAACGTTGCTATATATCATAATTAATATTATAATAAATAGATAAAAACGTTACAGAGATATGTTTAAGAGGTTACATAAATGAAGCAATTATTAATGGGGAATGAAGCAATAGCTATGGGTGCGATAAGAGCCGGAGTTAATTTAGTTTGTGGATATCCGGGAACACCCTCTACAGAGGTTTTAGAAACAGCAGCAAAGAAAAATGACGGTTCATATTATATTGAATGGTCAGTAAATGAAAAGGCAGCTCTTGAGGTTGCAGCAGGCGCATCGTATGCAGGTGCAAGAACACTGGTTACAATGAAGCAGGTAGGACTAAATGTTGCATCTGATCCTATCATGAGTTTATCTTATGTAGGAATTAAAGGTGGAATGGTAGTTTTAGTAGCAGATGATCCGGGACCGATATCCTCTCAGACAGAACAGGACACAAGAGAATTTGGCATTTTTTCAAAAATACCGGTATTCGATCCATCAACACCGCAGGAAGCTTATTTGATGATGGCAGATGCTTTTGAAATGTCAGAAAAATATAACACACCTGTAATTTTCAGACCTACAACAAGAGTATGCCATGGATGTGCGGATATTGAAATTTTAGAAAATATAAAAAGAGAGCCACCGGAGGGATTTATAAAAGATACTCAAAAATGGGTTATTTTCCCAAGAACATCTTACCTCAACCATATTAGGATAGAGGAAAGAAATGCAAAACTTACACATGTACTTTCTGCAGATAGTACAGATGAATTGGATTTATCAAAATGGAACAAAATTCATCTTTGTGAAGATAGTAGGAAGGCAGTTGTATCAGGCGGAGTTTCAAGAAAATACGTTCAGGAATACTTAGATTATGACAAGGCAGGATTTTTGGAAATAGGAATTTCATATCCTTTTCCGGAACAACTTGTTGCAAGATTTTTAGAGGGAGTGGATGAAGTTCTTGTAATAGAAGAATTAAGTCCGTTTATAGAAAGAGAAATCACATACGTATGTGGAAAATATAATATTAAATGTAAGGTGTTAGGAAAACTTACAAAAGATGTACAGTGTGCAGGAGAAAATACTGCAAAATCAGTAAGAGAACAGCTTACTAAATTTGGAGTTGCAAAAGATATAGATGACGAAACACTTAAGGAAGTAGGCGAAAAACCGGAATTACCTGTAAGACCACCGGTACTCTGTGCAGGATGCCCACATAGAGCTTCATTTTATGCCGTAAAACAGGCAATGAAAGAAAAAGAAGCAGTATTTTGTGGTGACATAGGTTGTTACACACTTGGAAATGCAAAGCCATTGGATATGACTGATACATGTCTATGCATGGGAGCGGATGTAACAATAGCGCAGGGGCTTCATAGGATTGAACCTGAGAAAGTGCATTTTTCATTTATTGGCGATTCAACATTTTTCGCATCAGGAATTACAGGAGTTGTAAATGCTGTATATAATGAGACAGACATAGTCCTTATTGTGTTAGATAATTCTACTACAGCAATGACGGGACACCAGCCACATCCGGGAACCGGTGTTACAATGATGGACATGGTTAAGAAAAAAGATACTAATCCAAAGGGTGAAATAACTCATAAGATTTCTATTGAAGCTGTTTTAAAAGCAGTAGGAGTTGTAAGTGTTGAAAAAGTAAATCCATTTGAACTTGATAAGGCAATAGACGCGGTTAAGAGAGCAGCACAGATGAAAGGCGTTAAGGCAATTATATTTAAGAGTCCATGTATTGCTGTGAATAAGCCTAAAAAGGCTTATACCGTAAGCGAAAAATGTATTAAATGTAAGAAATGCATTAATGAAATAGGTTGTCCTGCAGTGACAAATATAGATGGAAAAATTGAAATAGATTCATCATTATGCTTTGGTTGCGGATTATGCAGTCATATTTGTCCGGTTCGTGCTATTGAGCAGTAGAACTGTTGACAAAATAATTGCCGGAAATCGAAGATTACAAATAATATGCATGAAAGGTTTGGTATAAATATGAATTGTTTACTTTGCGGAGTTGGTGGACAGGGCACAGTTTTAGCGTCAAAATTACTTGCACAGGCTGCAATTGATAAAGGGATAAGTGTAAAAACAGCAGAAACAATTGGAATGGCCCAGCGTGGAGGTAGCGTTGTAAGCCATGTAAGAATAGGAAATGAAATAAAAGCTCCAATGATTCCTGAGGGAGAAGCGGATATAATTATCGGATTTGAACCGGGTGAAGTTGTAAGAAATTTAAATTATTTAAAAGAGGGAGGTACAGTTGTTGTAAATACAAAGCCGGTAATGCCAACAACTGCAAGTCTTGGACTTCACTATGATGGTAAAGAGATGATAGAATATTTACAAAAGCAAAATATTAATCTTATTGCTGTGGACGGAGAAAAGATTTGTAAAGAGTTAGGAAGCTCGAAGGCTTTAAATGTTGTACTACTTGGAGCAGCAGCCAATAGTAATGAATTAGGAATAACAAAAGAGGAAATTAAAAAAGCTATAGAAACAAAACTTAATCCGAAATTCCTTGAAATGAACATTAAAGCACTTATGGCAACAAACTAGTATATAAGTCTAAAAGACTTTTTATAAATTATGGACAAATGAAGAGGCATTTGTCACAAATACATAGAGGAGAAGAAAAGGTTAGAAGAAATAAAAAAGAAAGGAAAAACAATGCAAATCATTCTTTTAATCTTGGATTTGCGCCTTTCAAACACATGAAAATGCATAGTTGAAAGGCTAGGTATAAATTATGAAAATGAAAGAAGAGCAGTTTGAACTAATTAAAGCACAGTTGAAAAAACTTACAAGTCAGGATTGCTTTTACCAGAAAAAATTGGAGGGTATTAATGTAGATGATATTAAGTCTCAGGAGGATTTTGAGAAACTCCCATTTACATGGAAGGGAGATTTAAGAGAAGCTTATCCGTTGGGACTTCGTGCAGTGCCTGAAGAAGAAATTGTAAGAATACATTCATCTTCAGGTACAACAGGTATACCTGTTATTATTCCATATACAAAAAAAGATATTGATGATTGGGCAACAATGTTTTCACGTTGCTATAAAATGGCAGGAGTAACTAATAAAGATAGAATTCATATTACACCAGGTTACGGATTATGGACCGCCGGAATAGGATTTCAAAATGGTGCTGAAAAGCTTGGAGCAATGACTATTCCTATGGGTCCGGGAAATACAGATAAACAGCTTAGAATGATGGTTGACATGGAATCTACAGTTCTATGCGCAACATCATCATATGCGTTGTTACTTGCGGAAGAAATTGCCAAGAGAGGTATTGGAGATAAGATTAAACTTAAAAAAGGAATAATTGGTTCTGAACGCTGGGGAGACAAGATGAGAAAAAGAATTGCAAATGAACTTGGCGTTAAGCTTTATGATATTTATGGACTTACAGAAGTCTATGGTCCTGGAATTGCAATCAGTTGTGAACATGAATGTGGAATGCATTATTGGGATGATTATGTCTATATAGAAATTGTTGACCCTAAGACAGGAAAAAATCTTCCTGATGGAGAAATTGGAGAAATAGTTATTACAACATTACATAAAGAAGGGGCCCCACTTATCAGATATCGTACACATGATCTTTCAAGAATTATTCCGGGAGAATGCCCATGTGGTTCTAAATATCCAAGAATCGATGTTATTTTAGGGAGAACAGATGATATGGTTAAAGTAAAAGGTGTAAATATCTTCCCATCACAGATAGAAGAAATGTTAAAAGGCATTAATGGGGCGTCAAGTGAATATCAGGTTATGATAGATCATTTGAATGGAAAAGATATTCTTACATTATTTGTTGAAATAAAGGACGATGCAAATGCTTACGAAATGGAACATGAAATTGGAGCAGCATTCAAGGCTAAAATAGGTATTGCAGCAATAATTAAGCCTGTTGCAATTGGCGATCTTCCAAGAAGTGAGAAAAAATCAACAAGAATTTATGACAACAGATACTAAATTGTGATTTAGAAAGTGATAAATCAATGGAATTAAGAGTTTTGCGGTATTTTTTTGCAGACAAATATTCAGGCGAAAGATATATTAAATATGATAGAAGAAGAGTATGGAGCATCAAAATATGGTTCAGTAAAATACAATTTGAATGAACTATATTGGATAGGATATCTGTATCGGTACTTTTCATACACTTATAATATGTCATCAATACAAGTGTACAAGATTGTAAAGCCAAAAGAGTTACGAGGATTGTATTTACCATATCACACATTAGATCCAAGTCAGGCAATAGAAAGAATATTAGGATCAAAGAATCTATTATTAGATGAAAAAAAGAATTAGAGAGACAGTACGAAATATTCAAAAGAATCCGAAATGAAAATTAAAGTAAAAATTACAACTTGTTAAATCTAAACAATACGTAATTTTTATTTTATCTACCTTAAAGCATAAATTACAAAAGAAATAGAATTTTCTAACTACAGCCGGCAGAAATTTTCATAAGCAAACGATAGGCAGATTTTTACAATTTTGCGAGCATAGCGTAAGTTCAAAAGATATGTCTGAGCCGATAGGCGAGTTTATCTTTTGAACTTACAATAAGCGGCGCAGCAAAATAAAAAAATCAACGTGTTTGCTATGAAAATTTCTGCCGGCTGGGGTTGTGAAAGTTGAGTTGCTTATTGATACTTCTGCTGGTCGTGGGAAGGTGAAACAACGTGTTTGTTTATGAAAGTTTCAGTCGACTGGAATATCAGTTAATTATAGTGTTTAAAATCAGTAAAACTACAAGAAATACAATATTTACAACTGTAAAATAAAGCAAATATTTTCCTTTTGTGCTGTTGTTATTATGTGCATACAATTTGTAAGAAATTAAACTTGCCATTGAAGCAATAAGTGTTCCAAGACCACCAACATTTACACCTATAAGTAATCCTTTATAGTTTGTTGTAAAACCAGATAAAAGCAAGGCAGAAGGAACATTGCTTATCACCTGACTCGCAAGTACCCCAATTCCAATTTCATTTCCTATAACAATTGAAGCCAAATACTTATTTGCCATTGGGAGTGAACCAATATTTCCCGTAAAGATAAAAAATCCAATAAATGTAAAAAGTAATGCGTAATCTATTTTATATAGCACATTTCGCTGTATAAAAAACACAACAATAAACACAAGAAATATAAGAATATAATAAGGAATTAATTTAAATACAGTTCCTAATGCGATTACAAATAAAATTACATAGAAAAATAAGTTCCCCTTATATTGAATAATATCATTTTCTTTACCATCAACAACAATTTTACTTTTCTTATCCTTAATAAAAAACAAAAATAGTAAAAGAAGAAAAAATGAAACAATTGAATAAGGTAAAATAGTTTTTATGAATGTAAATATGTTAACTCCCCATAAACCATATAAATATAAATTTTGAGGGTTGCCAATTGGAGTAAGCATACTTCCAAGATTAGCTGCAATGGTTTGCAAAACAATTATTGGAATCAATAAATTTTGTTTTTCACATTTTCCTAAAATCATCATTGTAAAAGGAACAAATGTAATAAGTGCAACGTCATTTGTAATTAACATACTTGAGAAAAAACAAATGAATACCAATGTTATACTTAGCTGCCATACATTTTTCGTCTTTTTTAATAATTTATAACCTATCTTTTCAAATAATCCATTACAACTTAACCCTTCCATGATAACCATAAGGCTCCATAATATTCCAAGCGTTCTAAAATCTATGTAATCTATGTATTTAATATTTGGTTTTACAAAAAATGCGGATATAATTGCCAAGACCCATGCAATTACTAATACTGTTTCTTTACGTACTAATTCTATAAATTTTTTCATAATTAAATATATCCTTTTTTAACATGATTATAGCATATTGCTTAAACAGGATTTTTGTCAATTAATATATGACATATTTAGCAAATATTTTTCAAGGGAAATAATATATTTAACATTGTTTCAGCCAACAGAAAATCCATAGACAACACAATTCCCACCCCAGCCGACAGAAACTTTCATAAGCAACACAATTTCCTCGCCCCAGCCGGCAGATATTTTCATAGCAAACACGTTGATTTTTGAAATTTTGCTGCGCCGCTTATTGTAAGTTCAAAAGATAAACTCGCCTATCGGCTCAGACATATCTTTTGAACTTACGCTATGCTCGCAAAATTTCAAAAATCTGCCTATCGTTTGCTTATGAAAATATCTGCCGGCTGGGGAAAGGAAAATCAACGTGTTTGCTATGGAAACTTCTGCTGAATAATAATTTAAATAAAGACTTCAAGATTATATTATGTTAAAATTATAATATAAAAAATGTAGTAGAAAGGAGCTGCCTATGAGAAAGTATTTTAGCCTTATTCTAAGTGTAATGTTGGCAACATCATTACTACCACAAAATATTATGGCACAACAAACAAATAATGTTATAACTAAAGAAAATACGAAAATTTCCGTATACGAAAATAACAGTGACGCTTCAATTGCCCAAAGCGATAATTCTGAAACTAATGAAAATTTAGTATACGTAACAGGAGACATAGTTTCAGATGATGGAAGTAATGTTGTAACATGGACAAAAGATAAAACATATGTTGTATGTTCAAAAAATATAGTTGAATTACCATATGTTAAATGTAAACTTGTAATCGAACCGGGAACAACAGTTTTATTTGGAACAGGAACGGGAAATGTTAATGGAGTAGAAAATTCAGATGTAGTATATAGACCATATTCTATTTTTAGAGTAGAAGAAGGCGGAAGCATAGAAGCAAAAGGTACACAGGATGAGCCTATTGTTTTTAAAAATATTGATACTCACGCAGGGTGGAATGGAATAGAGATAACACTTCCTGATAATGGAGAAGTGACAGACACATTTGAATATTGTTATTTTATAAACGGTGGAGCACAGTTTAGAGATTTCACAGAGGGATTAATTGATGTATCTCATGGGACAAAGAATACGAAGTTTAATCTTACAGTAGACCATTGTATATTTGATAGTACAGAGTTAGTAAGCAAAAATATTTTGCAACCGAGTGAAATAGGTGCAGGATTTTTTTATGGAGATTATGATGCAAATACTGTTGAATCAAATATTAAAATATCAAATTCAATGTTCAAATCACTTTCAATGGGAATTGAAGGTTATACAAAGGATTTATCATATGAGTATTTTTATAATGATAAATCAAAATGTAAAATAGAAAATAATACATTTAAAAACAATATTCCCGGTTCTTACAATTCGTCTGTTAACTGGGGAGGAAATGCGGAAATAATAAATAATGAATTTTATACAACAGAAGGTGGAGCATTAACAAAAAATGCGTTGAATCTTGATGGACAATGTGATTTTGTAATAGAGGGAAATGTATTCCACGGAAGTCAATCTAATGAATCATCAGAAATGAATAAGTGTGCACCTATACGAGTTCAATTTGGAGCAAATGTCAATGCTGATAAAACAAGAACTTATGCGAACAATACATGCGATTACTCAGCTGTATTTGGAAAGTACGTTGAACTTAGTGGCTCAATGATAACTCCGGAATGTACATTAGGAGAAATAGACGGTCTGGAATATTACTTTAAAAATTGTACTATAGGATATAACAATGGAAATGATGCAAAAGTAATATTGACTTCAGAACATCCTTATGTAATTGCATCGTTAGATATTATGTATAATGGAGAGCTGATTGCAAAAGGAACAAAGGAAAATCCTATTAAATTTGTAGGGGCTTCTGACAGAGGATTAACAAATGCAAGCAATCAAATTTCCATAACGCAGAATTCGTCTTCGGATTATTTAAATGGAAAAGCCGTATTTGAAAATTGTGAATTTGATAATGTTAAAATGCAGGCAAACATAATAAGCAAAAAGACCGGATATGAGGGAGAAATTCCGCAAATACTTACAGTAAAGGATTGTAAATTTACCAATGAATCAAGTGGAATGTATGTTACACTTAACAGCTATAATGATTACATTTATGGAAAAATTTCTGTAGAAAATACAATTTTTGAAGGAAAAAACAATGATTCTTTCACGGGATTAAGCATATCAGCTTATGGAACAAAAGTACCAAAAGATAATATTTTCAAAATTTCAAATTGTATTATACATAATTTTAATAAGCAAAATGATGGAATTGGTCTATCATTAAGTGTAGAAGAAGATTTAATTGAAAAAATAGTTTTGGAAAATGTTACAATTGCAAACTGCTATTATGGAGTAAGCATAGGCAGATATATGACAAAACTTCCGATAATAAAAAATTGTATAATAGCCGGAAACAAGAGAGGATTTAAGAATCTAAATGACGATACAGACACATCAAATATAACATATACATGCATATATAATGATAGCTGGAATGGTAACACTTATAATTATGGAATAGGATGTATATTTGAAGAACCATTATTTGCAAATATAGAAAAAGGAAATTATCATTTGAAATCTAAAGGCGGAAGATGGAATGGAACGATGTGGATTGCGGATGATGTTACAAGCCCTTGCATAAATGCAGGTGACCCGTTAAGTGATTATTCAAATGAACCGGCTCCTAATGGAAGCAGAGTTAATATGGGTGCTTATGGAAATACGGCAGAAGCTTCGAAAACAGATGATGGGACTTTTATTCCAACTGAATGTGAGCACAAAAATACGACAATTATAAATAAAAAAGATGCAACAGAACAAGAGGAAGGATACACAGGAGATACTTATTGTAACGATTGTGATAAAATAATTGCAATAGGAAAAACATTACCAAGAATTATAGCATCAACTTCTGAGACAACAAAAGAAGCAGATTCTACACAAACAACAAAAAAAGCAGATGTAACTAATCCGACAACACAAAAGCAGCCGGAAAGCAAAACTGAAACAACAACAAATCCGCAGAATACAACTGCTGCAGTTTCAACACCAAAGGCTACAAAGATTAGCAAGACAATTGCCAAAAAGAAATCAATTACTTTAAAATGGAAAGCAGTTAAAAACGTAAAAGGATATGAAATTCAGGTAGCAACTGATAAGAAGTTTAAGAAAAACAAAAAGACAATATCAGTAAACAAACAAAAGGCAACTATATATATTGTAAAGAAATTAAAAGCAAAGAAAACATACAATGTTCGAATCCGTACATACAAAATCGTAGATGGAAACAAAGTATATTCAGCATGGTCAAAGACAAAAAGAGTTAAGACAAAATAGTAAAAAATAATTAAAAATTACTAAGGTGAAATACCGAAGGTCTATTGTTAATAGATTTTCGGTATTTTTTTAAATTAAAGTATGAAAAATAGAAAATTTAATCAACTATATCCGATTTTAAAGAACCATATAAATTAAATCACCCAATCTGTCAAAACTTTTTATAAGCAACAAAATTTCCACAACCCCAGCCGGCAGAAATTTTCATAAGCAAACGATAGGCAGAATTTTGAAATTTTGCGAGCATAGCGTAAGTTCAAAAGATATGTCTGAGCCGATAGGCGAGTTTATCTTTTGAACTTACAATAAGCGGCGCAGCAAAATAAAAAAATCAACGTGTTTGCTATGAAAAAATCTGCCGGCTGGGGAAGGAAAATCAACGTGTTTGCTATGAAAAAATCTGCCGGCTGGGGGGAAGGAAAATCAACGTGTTTGCTATGAAAAAATCTGCCGGCTGGGGAAGAGGATTAAAAATGTAAAAGATAATAAAATTAATATATGATATAATCAAATCTAACATAACCAGAGCAAATTAACAAAAATTATGGAGGCAATATGGAAAAAGTAATAGAGGTAAAAAATCTAACTAAAGAATATAAAGAACAAAAGGCAGTTGATAATTTATCATTTGATGTATATGAAGGAGAAATATTAGGATTACTTGGACCTAACGGAAGTGGTAAAAGTACAACTATAAATTCAATTTTAGCATTGCTTAAATATCAGAACGGAAGCATAAAAATATTTGGTAAGGATATGAAACCCGATTCGTACGATATAAAATCGAAAATTGGAGTCATTTTTCAGGAGGTTGCAGTATTTAATGAATTAAATGTATATGACAATATAAACTATTTTTGTGGATTATACATAGAAGATAAAAATATCAGAAAGCAATATGTAGAAGATGCCATTGAATTAGTAGGACTTGGTGAATTTAAAAAATATTTGCCAAAACAACTTTCAGGGGGACTTTTAAGAAGATTAAATATTGCCTGTGGAATAGCACATAAACCAAAACTTATTTTTCTTGATGAACCAACAGTAGCAGTCGACCCACAGAGTAGAAACAATATTTTAGATGGAATTAAGAAATTAAGAGACGATGGTGCCACAATAGTTTACACAACACATTATATGGAAGAGGTAGAGATACTTTGCGATAGAATTATAATTCTTGATAAAGGAAAAATAATAGCCCAGGGAACAAGCGAAGAACTGAAACAACAGGCAAATATTGAAGAAAAAATAGAACGTGTAGGACCTACATTAAATGATGTATTTTTGAAATTAACAGGAAAGGAATTAAGAGATTAATGTTTATTCATAATTTGAAATATACGATAAAAACATTGTTTAAAAATAAAATATTAGTCTTTTGGACATTTGCCTTTCCGATTATTCTTGGAATATTTTTCAATATGGCATTTTCCAACATAGAAAAAGATGAAGTATTAAAAGTGTTTGATATTGCAGTCGTAGATAATGACGAATTTGAAACGCAGGAAATATACAAAAACGCATTAAAAGAATTATCGGATAATGATAATAAAGACAAATTATTTAATATCAAATATGTAAGTAATAAAAAAGCAGATTCGCTATTAGATGATTCTAAAATTGAAGGATATGTTGTATTTAAGAACGACGAACCACAGGTTGTAGTAAAGGCAAATGGTACATATCAAACATTACTTAAGTTTGTCATAAATGAAATCAGACAGAATGAAACAATAGTAGAAGAATTGACCGAAAAAAATATAGAAAACGAAATAGCAAACGGGAATTTTACATTTGATACAGACAAAATAGTAAATCAAATATTAGACAAAATTAATAATGAACAAGTTAATTTGAAAAATATTTCTAATTCAAATTTAAATTATATGCAAATAGAATATTATACTTTAATTGCGATGATGTGTATGTATGGTGGAATATTCGGGTTGACTGCAATAAATAACTGTCTGGCGAATATGAGTAGCAAGGGAAAAAGAATTTCCGTGTCACCAAATAAAAAAAGCACAATTATTTTGAGTTCGACTATAGGAAGTTATGCGGTAAGTCTGGTAGGACTTGCGGTACTTATGGCATTTTTGACATTTGTAATAAAAGTTGATTTTGGAGAAAATCTTTTGTTAATTATTTTACTTTCCATGGTAGGAAATCTGGCAGGAATTGCACTAGGGGTAGTAATTGCTTCAATATTCAGAGTGTCAGAAGGTGCTAAGACAGGAATAACTATTGCTGTTACAATGTTCTTTTCTGTTTTTTCAGGAATGATGGGAGTTACATTAAAATATGTAATTGATAAAAATGTGCCTATAATTAATCTGATAAATCCAAATAACTTAATAACTGATGGCTTTTATTCATTATACTATTACGATACTTTAGACAGATATTTTAGAGATATCATTTATTTGATTATATTTATCATAATTTGTCTATTAATTTCGCTTGTTAGCTTAAGGAGGGAAAAGTATGACAGTATTTAAGACTATTTTAAAGATATTAAATAAATTAAAGGGAATGATTATTTTATATACTGCCATACTTGTTGCAATAACAGCACTTAATCAGACATCAGGTAATAATATGACAAATTTTGAAGATTCAAAACCAAGTGTGTTAATTGTAAATAAAGACAGTGAAGATAATATTGCTAAAGGCTTTGAGGATTATATAAGTAAACATTCAGAAATAAAAGATATAGATACAAAAGACGAAGAAAAAATAAATGATGCAATTTTTTACAGAGACGTAAATTATGTAATTTATATACCAAAAGATTTTGGAAAAAATTTATTAGATGGAAAGAATCCTTCGTTGGAATATAAATCATGTGGTGATGAATATTCTTCATATGCCCAAATGATGGTGGAAAAATACATAAAAACCGTGCTTATTTACAAGGATTATTATAGTGGAGTTGAGTTAATTTCAAAAGTAAATAAAGTTGTGGACAAAGATACAAAGGTTTATATGAAAACGACTTTAGATATATCAAAGTTAAGCAGCATGACACAGTATTTTAATATCCTAAATTACGCCTTGCTTGCAGGATGTGTGTATTGCATCAGTATGATTTTAGCAAGTTTAAATGATGAGACTGTAAGAAAGAGAACAATTATAAGCAGTTTCAATTACAAAAAATATAATAGAATCGTACTATTATCAAATTCCATAGTAATATTTGCAATGTGGATTTTATATATGATTTTGGCATTGATTTTGTTTAAAGACTTAATGTTTAGTTCAAATGGTTTAGGCTATGTTATAAATTCATTTGTATTTACGATATGCAGTCTGACCATAGGATTTTTAATTGGAAATATTACGCAGAATAAGAATGCTATTGGTGGAATAGTAAATGTAATAGCACTCGGCACATCATTTCTTTGTGGATGCTTTGTGCCATTTGAATACATGCCTGATTATGTATTGAAAATAGCACATATATTGCCAACATATTATTATGTAGCAAATAACCAACTGATAAAAACTATGGAAGTTTTTAATTTTGAAAGCATTAAACCATTGTTAATAAATGGGGCAGTTATAGTAATTTCCAGTTTTATATTTGTCGCAGTAACAAATTATGTAAGTAAAAGAAAACAGATAATAAATTAAGAATTTTAAAAATGCTATTTTATAGTTTTTTATCAAAAATACCCGGTTGTGAAAATGGTTCACAACCGGGTATTTGTTTTTATTATTTGCTACATTCTAAAACAAAGGCTTTAGCAGCAGCTTCGGAATTTTCATAGACACCTGCTCCTAAATAATTAGCCTCCATTATTAAAGTTTTTTAAAATTTATAGTCCTTCTTTAATACAGTTATTAAAACTGATAATATCTGTTTCATATTAATAGGCTTTGGTATATGAGCATTCATTCCGGCTTCTTTACATGCCTTTATGTCTTCAGCAAATGCATCAGCAGTCATTGCTACAATAGGAATATTTCGTATATACGCATCTTCGTTTTCCCTGATTTTACGTGTAGCTTCTTTTCCGCTCAGTACAGGCATTTGGATATCCATTAAAATTAAGTCATAAAAGCCTTTGGAAGAGGAAGTCAAAGTGTTTATGCATTCAAGACCATTTACGGCACGGTCACATGAAACTTTATATTCGGAAAGCATTGTTTTAATAATTTCCCAATTTAAATCATTGTCTTCTGCAACAAGTACATGTAATGAAGAAAAATCATAATTTTTTTCATATAATGAATCCGGATTTACTGTATCTAAATGCTTGTGTTCGTTAAGTACTGCTAAATCAAGGTAAACAGTAAATGTAGTTCCTTTCCTTAATTCACTTTTACAATCAATTGAGCCGTTCATTAAATCTACAAGCTGTTTAATAATGGCAAGGCCTAAACCGGTTCCCTGAATTTTATTAGTTCGACTGTCAAGAGCTCTGGTAAATGAATTATACATTGTTTCCTGAAATTCTTTAGTCATACCGATTCCGTTATCAGAGACAACAATTTTTAGTCGTATTTTTTCGTCATCATCCGGTAATCGTGACTGACTTATATCAAATAAAACTTTTCCACCATTGTCAGTATATTTTACGGCATTAGTTAAAAGATTAGTTATTATCTGATTAAGTCGTAAAGGATCAGCTGACAAAGTTTCGTAAATAATGTCATGCATATTAACCTCAAGCGAAATGCCTTTATATTCAGCCTGAGGGCGAATAATACTAACAACTTCATTTACACAGTCCTTAAGTGAAAAAGGTTCTATAGAAATAGCCATTTTCCCACTCTCAATTTTTGAAATATCTAAAATATCATTTATTAATGTTAAAAGATGATTTCCGGCAAGAGAAACTTTATCCAGACATTCGCCCATATATTCAGGATCATTTAAATGTTTTTTCGCAATTTGAGTCATTCCCAAAACGCCATTCATTGGAGTACGGATATCGTGGGATATAGTGGACAAAAATTGTGTTTTTGCCTGACTTGCATGTTCAGCTTCACTTGCAGCTTTTCTTAAACGATGATTAATTGATAATATGTAAAATGTATCAAGAATTGTTAAAAACAATACTGTTCCACATATAATTGCAACAATACTCCAGTTCATATTAACTGAATCAATATCCTTTACAGGAATATATCCTATGATGTATAAATCTAAATTTTTTCCAAAACTTGAATAGTACCAATAGCAATTTTCGTTACGATAGTCTTTGTATTGAAGCAAGCCACTATCGGACGATTTAATTTTGTTAGCAAGCTCGTCGACTTTATTGTAATCATTTTGAAAATTGTATCCACGAATATAGTCATAAAAAGTTCTTGATTTCATCGAAGGAGACTGAATAACATATTCACCGTTAGAGTTAATAAGACTGATTTCTGCTGATTTATATTCAGTTGGAAATGCCCATGCATTTTTTAGGTAATCAACAGGGAGCAATCTTAAAAGCAGGTAAGGCTTTGTCTTATTGTTACCAATATTTAAATAAACTCTAGTACCAACACTGATGACAGTCTGTTGTAGTCCGTCAACGCGATATTTACCAAGAACATAAACCTGACCGGATTGTGATTTAAATATATTCTGCATTTTTTTAATCATTGCATGACATGCATTGGTATCTGTATCATAAAATGTTTTGTAACAGTTAATAGAGTAATTTCCATTTTTATCTGCAATAGTAGAAATAGCTGAGAAGTCATCCATATCAACGAAGTGTGCATAGCGGTTGCCCTGTGTGTTAATATTCTGTACAAATTTTATTGCTTCATCTATAGTCATATTATTGCTGGAAATGTAGTGAGCCCAGTTATCGACATATCCTTTTTCTGCATATAAATAGCTTTCAGTAAGCTGTTTCATAGAGTCAGTAGAGTTGCAGAAATTATCTAAACGTAAGGCGATGCTTTTGTTTTCCGTAGTAATAGAATAGGAGTAGGAAGATAAAATTGCCACTACAATTATAATAATATTGTATAAGAGTAAAAGAAATTTTTTGATACTAGTTTTTTTAGTATACTTATTTGTATATTTATTAGCTGAGTTATCTTTTGAATTATCTTGTGTCACAATAATCTCTCCTTTCGCAAAATTTAGTAATAATTTGCTTGCAAAGAAGCAATAAAAGTATTAATTTTCCGAACCAAATTATATTATCTAATTATAACATATTGAGTAAAATTTAACTATAATAATCCCTATAATGTGATACAATATTTAAGGTACGACTGAAAAAGGAAAGGATAAAAATTAATGGAAAAAAAGAGGGACGGGTTTAAGAGTAGAACAGGATTTGTAATTGCATGCATAGGGTCGGCAGTAGGTATGGGAAATATTTGGAGATTTCCTTATATGGTGTCAGACTGGGGAGGTATGACATTTTTAATCCCATACGTTTTATTTGTTATTTTAATTGGGGCAACAGGGCTTATCGAAGAAATGGCGCTTGGAAGAGCTGCTAAAGGTGGACCGATTAAAGCGTTTGGCAAATGTACTGAAGTTAGGACAGGTAATAAAAGAATCGGAGAAGTGATTGGTGCACTTCCGGTTATCGGTTCATTAGCATTAGCAATAGGATATACGGTAGTTGTAGGATGGATATTTAAATATACATATTTAGCAATTACAGGTCAGCTTTCAGATATGGGACATGATATGGATGCTATTGGCGGAATGTTTGGAAGTACAGCTACAAGCTATGGAAATAACTTATGGCTTGTAATCGCAGTAATTGTTACAGCCGTAATAATGGCATTTGGAATTGCCGGTGGTATCGAAAGGGCAAACAAATTTATGATGCCACTTCTTTTTGTATTGTTTTTGGGATTAGGAATTTATGTATTTACGCTTCCGGGTGCAAGTGATGGATATAAATACATATTTACAATAAATCCTAAAGGATTGCTTGACCCGAGATTGTGGATTTATGCATTTGGACAGGCATTTTTCTCATTATCAATAGCAGGAAATGGAACAGTAATTTATGGTTCATATTTAAGTGAATCAGAAAATGTAGTAAGTTCTGCAAGAAACGTAGCAGTATTTGATACAGTAGCAGCATTACTTGCAGCATTTGTAATAATTCCGGGAATGGCTGTTGGTGGAGCAGAATTGTCTTCAGGCGGACCGGGACTTATGTTTATCTATCTTGTAAATGTATTTAATGGAATGCAGGGTGGAAAGATTGTAGGAATAATTTTCTATATTTGCGTTTTATTTGCGGGAATGAGTTCTCTTGTAAATTTATATGAGGCACCGATAGCAACATTGGAAGAAAGATTAAAATTTAAAAGACCGGTAGCTGTTTTGAGTATAGCGGTAGTTGGCTGCGCAGTTGCGCTTGTTATTCAGGGGATTGTTTCAGGATGGATGGATGCAGTATCAATTTATATTTGTCCATTAGGTGCAATGCTTGCAGCAATTATGTTCTTCTGGGTTGCAGGGAAGGATTTTGCAATTAGTGCAGTAAATAAAGGCAATAATAAGCCGATTGGAAAATGGTTTATGCCACTTGGAAAATATGTGCTTGTACCATTAGCGTTTATAGCACTTGTGGCTGGAGCAATGCTTGGAGGAATAGGCTGATAATGTTAAAAAAAGAAACAGCATATTATCATCTTCCCGGATTATTTGAATTTTACGGGCTGTATAGTGAGTTTTTACCATTATTTCGTGAACATAGAGAATATTTTTATGACTGGTGCGATATTGGTTCTATATATGGAGCTCCGGCTGATTGTGTTTGGGGCGGAGGCCGTGTTGGCTTTGGAGAAAATAATCCAAAAGAAGTTTTAGCATTAATGAAGGAATATGGCATTTCAGCAAGACTGACATTTAGTAATTCATTGTTAAGAACTGAACATCTTTCAGATAAAAAATGTAACTACCTATGCTCTATGTTTGGAGAAAAGAATGAAATACAAAATGGTGTAATAATTCATTCAGATTTGCTATTAGAGTATTTAAAAAATAAATATCCGGAATTCTATTTTGTCTCATCAACAACTAAGGTGTTAATTGATTTTGAGCAATTAAAACATGAGATGAATAGAAATGATTTTCTATATGTTGTTCCGGATTTTCGGTTAAATAAAGAATTAGATAAATTGAATAGGTTATCAGAAAAGCAGAAGGATAAAGTTGAATTTTTATGCAATGAATGCTGTTGGTTTGGTTGTGCTGACAGAAAAAAATGTTATGAAACTGTAAGTCGCAAAAATCTAGGAGAAAAATTTACAGAGCATCGTTGCGTGGCTCCTGATGCAGAGAGTGGCTATAAATTTTCTAAAGCAATGACAAATCCCGGTTTCATTGGTATAGATGATATAAAAAATATTTATATGCCTATGGGCTTTTCAAATTTTAAAATTGAAGGACGAAGCTTAGGAAGTGCTTTGATTCTGGAATTTTTACTTTATTATATGACTAAGCCTGAGTATCAGATTCATGTCAGAGAAAGAATTTACTTGGACAACATGTTGGAGTTATTTTAAAAGTAGCATAGTAGCCTGGCATTTGGTTTGTGACTTGGATTTTATCCCAAAAAGATGTTATGTATTTAAGCAAATTTTATTTATATAAATCTGAGCGAGGAAATGGATATGCACATTAAATGTTGGAATTTGTCATTAAAAATGCAAAAGAACTTAAATTAAATGGCATAGTTAATAACTATATGTTATTAGGAATAAGGAGAAGGACATGAAAATAGCTATCGTTGATGATAATGAGGATGACAGAAAGAGACTGCAAGAGGAAATTACAAAAATTTGCGATAACAAATCAAGAAAAGATTTTGAAATCACAGAATTTTTTAGTGGAGAAGATTTTATAAATTTAATAGAGAAAAATGAAAACAAAAAATATTTTGACATTGTATTCTTAGACATTTATATGAATGGAATTACAGGAATTGAAACGGCAAAGAAACTAAGAGAAACAGACAATCAGTCAAAGATAATATTTATCACAACAAGTAATGAATTTGCCAGTGAAAGCTATGAAGTTAAAGCATATGACTATCTGATAAAACCATTTAGTAAAGAACGTATACTTAAAACTATGGAAAGAATATCTGAGGATGAAAAGAATAATAAAAAAATATTAGATTTACCGGATGGACAGATTATACCAATTGATTCTTTATTATATACAACTTTTTCAGGGCATTATGTAACAATTTATCTGATTGATGGAAACAAAATCCAATTAAGATGCACACAGAAAAATTTTGAAGCATGTATACAAGAACATAAGGAACTTGTTCAATGCTTTAAAGGAATAGTAGTTAATATTACAAAAGTAGACGGGCTTGAGGAAGACAGATTTAAACTGATAAATAAAGAATATGTTCCAATTAGCAGGAGAAAATATGCAGAAGTAAAGAAATCTTACACAGATTATCTGATAGAGAGATTAAGACAAGGGGAGGATATATAAATGTCTAATTTAAGAATATTTGAGATAATATTATATTCATGTCTTAATTTAATTCCATACTTAGGACTTGCAATTTATCCCTTTATTGATAAACTACGTTTTTCAAAGAAAACAACAATGTTTTTTGCAATTATTCTTACAATATTTCAAAATGCGATGGGGATATATGCAACAACCTGTTCGCAAAGTCAGAAAGGACTTATTTCCCTAATAAGTACGGTAAGTTATGCAGCGTTCTATTTTATTGCCATAAAAGATTATTTTGGAAAACTTGTATTTGTGCTTCTTATAGTATCAAATTTTGCTAATTTTATTGTAATGGCAGGAAAATGCATGGAAGGTCACATATTCCCACAAATGGCCATACAGAATAACCGTTGGACATTTTCATTATGCACAATAATTATGCAGATAATATTTGTACCAATTATATTTATGTATTTTAAAAAATATATAAAAGGTCTTGCAGACATTAAAATTAATGGAAAAATGTGGAGATACCTATGGATGATACCTGCCACATTTTATTTATTCTGGTATCACGGTCTGTATTTTAATACTAAATCTTCATTGGAACTTGCTTTAAATTATGTCAGTCTAATATTTACATTTTTAGTAAATGTAGGTGCGCTTCTGGTATATGGAGTATTAATCAGTGCAATGTTTGAATTTGAACATAATTTAAAATTACGTGATGAAAATAAACAATTGGCACTTCAGAATCTCAGGTATGACGAAATGAAAAAACAGGTGGATGCAACAAGAAGGGCAAGACATGACTTGAGACATCACATAAGTGTTGTACATGCAATGGCACAGAATAATGAATGCAAAAAAAATAGAAGAGTATCTGGGAAAATATCTTAAGCATTCATATTTGAAAAATCCAATTGTATATTGTGGAAATTTTGCATTAAATACGGTGCTTGTATATTATGTGCAGGAGGCTGAAAAATCAGATATAAGTATAAATGTAGATGTTTCTATTCCAAATGAAGTAAATATCAGCGATTCAGATTTGACAGTGTTATTTGGAAATTTGCTCGAAAATGCTATTGATGCATGCAAAAATATAGAAATAGAAAAAAGAAAAATTGATTTAAAAATACATAAACCAAATGCAGAAGCAATAGTATTTTCAATAGATAATACATTTGACGGAAATATAAAAATGAAAGGAAACAGATTTTTGTCAACAAAAGAAAATGGTAGTGGAATAGGAATTGAATCCGTAAAATATGTTGTAAATAAATATGAAGGGGACATTAAAATAGAAATTAACGAAAATAAATTCTGTGTTAGTGGAGTATTATTGCAACCACCTGAAATATAAAGAAAATATAGAAATAAAAAGGATACCGGCTTTATATGAGTCAGGTATCTTTTTTATTACAACCACTTGATGCCTAAAATTAACCGTTTGACGCCAGAACATAGAATTGAAATATAGTCTTATTCTATAATAAAACATGAAGTAAATTGGAAAAATATACATATCTAAATGGGAGGGCAAATATGAGAAAAAAAGTGACACGATTTTTAAGTATGTCATTATCGTTGGCAATGATTTTTACTAATAATTTCATGCCTGTCAGTACATATGCAGCTACTGATAATAGTGAAGAAAACGTAATGTATGCAGACAATATGGCATATGACAAGACTACAGGACACTTGTATAAATTGACAAGTGAGGAAGGAAATTATGAGCGGGTTTTGGCTTTGGCAAAAGAAAGCGGAGGCTATCTTGCATGTATTTCCAATGCAAGGGAAAATGACATTGTTGCGAATGTTATTTCAGAGCAAGGTGCTAATACATCATCTTATATTGGACTTATAAGAAATGAAGAAAATCTTGATGAATGGCTGTGGGCAGATGGAAGTGAAGTAAGTTATACTAATTGAAATGATGGCGAACCAAACAACAAGAATGAAAAAGCAGGAGAGGTTTACGATAATAAAAGATCAAATGGTGCAGGAAAGTGGAATGACTGCAATACGACTTCACTTCGCACAGGTGTTATAGAATATGATTCATGTATTCATCCTAAATCACAGAACGTTATAAAGGATAGAACTTTAGCTGACTGTGAACAGGGAGGGTATACCGGAGATGTTTACTGTGGATTTTGTAATGAAAAAATAAGTGACGGCGAAGAGATTGAAGCTAGAGGACATTCTGATGCAGTATTAGATGAAAGCACAGTTAAAGAAGCTACATGTACTGAAACCGGTTATTCGGGTGATAAGATTTGTCCTGTTTGCGACAAGGTATTAGAGCAGGGCGAAGTGCTTAAGGCAAATGGACACAAAGAGGCTGAACAGGTTAGAAATGCCAAAAAAAGCAGTTGCTATCAGAAAGGCTATACAGGAGATAAATACTGTGAAGTATGTGATGAAACTTTGCAGGAAGGAGAGGCAATTCCTAAGCTTGAGCATGAATACGAAAATGATGTATGTAAAAACTGCGGAAGAGTAAATAACGCTCAGGTAGACGTAACATATAGCTTAACGAAAACAATAGATTATCCATATACAGTATTTCAATTTACGGCACCTGAAAGTGGGGGATACACATTTACAGGAGATTCAGAATGGGATAGCTATGGATATCTTTACAAGGCAGATAAATTTAATGATTCCGTAATCAGTGCAGGAATGGAAATGTATTATGCCAAATTAAAGGACAATAATGCATCAACACCACGATTAAAAGATTATTGGAAAAGTGATGATGATAGCGGAATTGGTCCAGCGCCTAAGATAACTGCAGAACTAACAAAGGGAGAGACATATTACTTTGTTTTTGGACCTTATATAACAGAATATGGAGATTTTAAGCTGACAATAACGTGTGCGCATACAAAAACGCATGTTGAAGGAAGAACACTTGAAAGCTGTGAGCAGGGAGGCTATACCGGAGATGTTGTGTGCGATATATGTGGAAAAGTAATAGAAAATGGCACTACAGTTGAACCTTCAGAGCATACGCCGGGTGATTTAGAGAATGCCAGAGAGAACAGTTGTTATTTAGACGGCTATACAGGAGATAAATACTGTACGGTATGTAATACGCAACTTCAGCAAGGAGAAGTAATTCCTAAACTTGAACATGAATACGAAGATGATGTATGTAAAAATTGTGGAAGAGTAAATAATGCTCAGTTAGATATAACATACACTTCAAAGACAACAAAAGATTATCCGTATACAGTATTTCAATTCACGGCACCGGAAAGTGGAAGATACACATTTACAGGAGATTCAGACTGGGACAGCTATGGATATCTTTACAGGGCAGATAAATTTAATGATTCCGTAATAAGTGCAGGAATGGAAATGTATTATGCCAGATTAAAGGATAATAATGCATCAAGACCACAATTAAAAAACTATTGGATAGGTAATGATGGTGGTAATAACCTGGCACCGAAGATAAATGTAGAACTAACAAAGGGAGAGACATATTACTTTGTTTTTGGACCTTATTCAACAGAATATGGAGATTTTAAGCTGACAATAACGTGTGTGCATACAAAAACGCATGTTGAAGGAAGAACGCTTGAAAACTGTGAGCAGGGAGGCTATACCGGAGATGTTGTATGCGATACATGTGGAAAAGTAATAGAAAATGGCACTACAGTTGAACCTTCAGAGCATACGCCGGGTGATTTAGAGAATGCCAGAGTGAACAGTTGTTATTTAGATGGCTATACAGGAGATAAACACTGTACGGTATGTAATATGCAACTTCAGCAAGGAGAAGTAATTCCTAAATTCGAACACGAATATGAAAATGATGTATGTAAAAACTGTGGAAGAATAAGAAATGTACAGAAGAATAAAGTATATGATACTCAAATAACTAAAGACTTACCAATTCAGGTAATAGAATATACTGCAGATAAGGATGAATATGTTAGTTTTTATTGTAGTAATAAAACCGGTTGGGACAGTTATGGATTCTTATTTGATTCAGAGAATTATAGTGATGAAATGATAAGAAATGAGCTTGATAAATTCTTTGATGAAGACGAATACAAAATACGATTTAATAATGCTCTTGACTCTGATGATGATGGTGGAAACAATGGAGCTCCACAGGTTGAATACGAGCTTACTAAGGGTGAAAAATATTATTTTGTAGTTGTACCTTATGGCTATAATGATGAGTATGAATATGGCGAATTTACCATAACTGTTGGTTGTGCACATTATAATATTCATGTAGAAAATAAAACAATTAATAGTTGTGAAGAAGGAGGTTATACCGGAGATATTATCTGTGATGATTGTGGAGAAACAGTAGAAGAAGGAGTAACCATAGAACCTCACAGTGAACATTCTTATTATGAATATAACAGAAAAGATGCAACGTGTAATGAATATGCAAAGACTTATTACAGATGTAGGTATTGCAATGCTAAGAAAACTGAAATAGATACTAATGCAGGATATGGTTCACATAAATATGAATTTGTAGGTAGCATAGAAGCAACATGTACAACAGACGGATATCTTGGAGATTACAAGTGTATATATTGTGGAGAAGAAAGTGAAAATCAGCCTACAAATAAAATTATAAAAGCATATCATGATTATCCGGAAGGAAGCAGAAATCAATATTTTATATATGATTATAATATGGTCAAGGCAACATGTGAAAAGGATGGTTATACCGGCGATGTATACTGCCCAATTTGTAAAGAAACAATAGAAAAAGGCAAAGTAATAAACAAATTAGGTCATTCATTTAAAGATGGTGTTTGCGAGGAATGTGGTGCAGAAGAAGAATTCGTAAAACAACAAAAAGACGGATATTTTGAAATTACTACATTTGAAGACCTGATATTATATTTGAAAAATATTTACAGTGGTATTAATGGAAAACTTATGAGTGACATTACATTCCCTGAAAACTATGAGGATGAAGATGATCTTATAGGAAATGTGAATGCAGTAAATATTATTTTTGATGGTAATGGCCATTCGATATCAGGAATCAACCAAAGAGGAGAAAACAGACCATTATTTAATTTTGTTTATTCTAGTGAAATAAAGAACATTAATATTAAATATGTAAATGAAAACTTTACAAGTGGAATGGCTGCAGACATAGCAATTGGAGCAAAAAATTCAGTTTTTAGAAACTGTAGTGTTAGTGGTAACAAAAATCTTAATAACCTTAATGACTGTTTATCAGCAATGGTTTGTTTTGCGGATAATTGTAAATTTATCGGTTGCACAAATAATGCTAATGTTACAGGTACGGGATCAGGTGGAACAGCAGCAGGAATTGCATATATAATAACTGAAAATACTATTGTAGAAGATTGTGTGAACAATGGAAAATTATCTATGCAAAATGGCATGGCAGCAGGAATTGCAGTCAATGTATATTCAAGCACAATTAAGAACTGTATAAATAATGGTAGTATTAATGGCTATAATATAGCAAGCGGAATAGTAATTGATGTTCAGGGAGAACTTATTCCGGGGACAACTGAGATATCAGGTTGCATAAATAAGGGAAGAATAGAAGCAAATAGTTACTATGATCATTATGCATCCGGAATCTGTTCTAAATATAAAGGTAATTTTGATTCACCGGGGAAACTAATAATAAGTAATTGTGTAAATGAAGGATATGTCAAAGGTGGTACAGTAGCCGGAATTATTTGTGAAGCCAATGGAAAGTTAGAAATAACAAGTTGTGAAAACAATGGAAATATTGATGGAGATGATAGCGCAGCAGGAATCTGTGAATATATAAATAATACAAAGAATCACAACAAAATAAAAATTAGTAATTGTAAAAATAACGGAGATATATCAGCAGAAAGTGCAGCCGGAATAGTTGATTATGGATATTACTTTGATATTAACAATTGTATAAATAATGGAAATATTTTATCTGACAGATGTGGCGGAGGAATATTAGCATATGTATATGGTGTAAATGGTTCTGAATTAATTAATAATGGCGATATAAATGCATACGAATATGCCGGAGGAATTTGTGCATATGATGAAGGAAAATCAACGTATGATAAATTATACAATTCAGGAAAAATTGATACTAGAAATATTGCAGTAGATAAGAATAGTCTTGTAAATTCTGATGAAGAAATAAACGTAACTAACTCAGAAGAAAAACATGTACATAACTATGATAGCGAAGCAAATATTATTAAAGCAACATTAGAAGCTGACGGTTACAGGGAATTTAAGTGTTATTGTGGTGACAGTAAAAAAATTGCAATAAGCAGAATTGATAGTGTTAATATTTCAAATGAAAAATATGAATACACTGGAAATTCAATTGCATTACCAACAGTAACAGTTACTGATGCAGCCGGTGAAATTGTATCAGACCAGTATTATACAGTTACATTTAAAAATAAAACTACAGGTGCTGCGGTTACTGAAATTAAGGACGCAGGAACATATGAAGTTATAGTAACATTTAATACATTATATGAAGGTGAAGTTGCAAAAGAAATTACAGTTGTAAATAATTCCGGAACAACTCCGGCAGATACAACACCGGGAGGTACAAATAATTCCGGAACAACAAATGTAAGCAATTCTGATACAACAAACAAAACAGACAATGATAACTCTGTTACAAAACCGGGCAAAGTTAAGAAGGTGACAACAAAGGTTAATAAGAAAAAGAGTGTTATCATTAAATGGAGAAAACAGAAAGCTGTTACAGGATATCAGATTAGATATTCAGTTAACAAAAAGATGAAAAAAGCAAAAATTAAAACTATTACAAAGAATAATGCAAAAACTGTTCTTAAAAAATTGAAACCTGGAAAATACTTTGTTCAGATTCGTGCATACAAAGTGGTGAACGGAAAGAAAGTAGCAGGAAAATGGAGCAGCAAAAAGGTTGTAAAAGTAAGTAAATAATGTATAATCTAGAAAGAGGGTCAGATTTATCTGGCTCTCTTTTAAAGTAAAATTTGCAACGAATAGCCGTCGATTAAAGAGAGGGCAAATATCATATTATTAAGGGAAAAAGCAAATTAGATTATAATTACATAAAAATTAGAACAGCGTAAATAACATAATATTAGGAGAGAAAGCATGTCAGGATATTTAATAAAAGATACAACAAGAGAAGAAAGAAAAAAGATAGTTGAGGAGTCGCTTGGAAACATAGAGGCTAACTGTGACGGATGTATGGCCGGACTTGCTGAAATGTATAATGATTACATTGATGGAAAGAGAGAAATAAGAGATATCAATATGGAATTTAATGCAAGATATGTTAAAGGCGATATGGAAAAAGATAATGGAAGAAGTTGCCCAATGTAGATGGGCAAACTACTCCGTTATTTAAAATAATTATTACAATATTTACAATTTTTTCTGAAGTAAAAACAAGCGGTTCATACCATCCTGCCACGGATAAGGAAATTCAAGATAGCGAATAATCTCATAATGTTTTTCAAAACTTTGCTTCCATGAAGCAGTATCCAACTCACGATATCTAAGAACGCCATTCTCCTCGAAAAGATTATCCTTTATCTGAGTGAATCCCCATGCCTTCATATCAGATTTCTCATAATATGGATTGAGTTTAACGAACATAAGTCCTGAAGGAACAAGCAAATCCGTAAGCCGTCTAAAAGTCTTTAAAGCAACATCCTTAGGCATAACATCTAAAACGTTAGATAAAATAATACCATCAAAACTATTACTATTATAATTATCAAAAAAAGAAATATCGCCAATTTGGAAATCAAGATTGTGATAATTGTTTACGGAAGCAAATTTTTTAGCAAATTCAATTCCTGTTTCAGATAAATCCACTCCTAGTCCTGAATCTGTATTTCCAAATTCATAGCACTGAAAAAGAATATCTCCTGTTCCACAACCAAAATCTAATATGTTTTTGCATTTGCTTGCAAATATATCAAGGCAAATATCAAACATAGGCTCAACAGATAATGATTTTCCCTTTAAATCTACAATTTTACAATTAGAATAAACATCATTCCACATGTTTATTGAACGGTCGTAATCACGCTTGATAAAGTCTCCATTATTAGCGGTATTGTCAGAAGAATCGGATAATTTGTTGATATTTTTTTGAAATTTTGATTCCATTTTAATTCACCCCACTTCTAAGAAAAAAATTGATTGATAATAGAATAATTATAACTTATTAAAAAATATTTTGTTATTTTTATTTTTACAAGTATACAATTTTATCTTTATTTTTGATATAGTGAATAGTGAGATTGTAGAGGAACTAATGATGAAAATGGGGAGAGGAAAAAAATTATGACATTACAGGAATTTATTACCAAATTCAATGTAAAATTAAATAAACAACAGTTAGAAGCAGTGCAGAGCGTTGAAAAACCTACACTGCTTTTAGCTGTGCCGGGAAGCGGAAAAACCACGGTTTTGGTTACCAGATTAGGATATATGATTTACTGCTTAGGAATTCGTCCGGAAGAAATCCTAACAGTTACATATACTGTGGCTGCAACAAATGATATGCGAAAAAGATTTGCATCTATATTTGGAGACGAACTTGCTGCAAGACTTGAGTTTAGAACCATAAACGGAATATGTGCAAAAATAATAGGATATTGTGAAATATGTGTTGGGAAAAAAGCATTTGATTTGTTGACTGATGAGGGATATAAAACAAAGCTTTTGTCTGCAATTTACACAGAACTGGTTCATCAATATCCGACAGAAAGCGATTTGAAAAACATAAGCACATTAATTACGTATATAAAAAATATGCAACTTTCAAAAGAAGAGATAGATAAAGCTGGTAACGAACAGGACATACCACTTTTAAAAATTTATAGCGCATATTGTGATGAAATGAAAAAGCAATCACTTATGGATTATGATGACCAAATGGTGTATGCCCTGACTATGCTAAAAGTATCGCCACAGATTTTAGAATATTTTCAGGAAATGTATAAATATATTTGTGTGGATGAGGCACAGGATACCTCTAAAATTCAGCATCAGATTATCGCCTTACTTGCAAGTAAATATAAAAAAGTATTTATGGTAGGAGACGAAGACCAAAGTATTTATGGGTTTAGGGCAGCCTACCCTGAGGCACTTCTTTCATTTGAAAAAAATTATAAGGACGCAAATGTATTGTTAATGGAAGAAAATTTCAGGTCAAATGCAAAAATAGTTTATGCTGCGGATAAATTTATACAGAAAAATAAATTCAGACATGAAAAACATATGAAAGCATTTAGAGAATCAGGGACTGAAATACAGAAAATTCATTTGAAAAACCGACGTGCACAATATAGTTATCTGGCAAAAGTAGCTGAAAATACAGATGTAGAGACAGCGGTGCTTTACAGGGATAATGAGAGCATTATTCCGGTGGTTGATTTGTTAGAAAGAAAAGGAATTGCATATAGAATTAAAAATGCTGACCTGACTTTTTTCTCGCATAGGGTTGTGATGGACATAAAAAATATTATCAGATTTGCAATGGAGCCAACGAATACAGAAATTTTTATGCAAATGTTTTACAAGATAAATACTTATATGAGTAAAGCCGTGGCAACACAAGTATGTAAAATAAGTCAGGAAAGAGGAATTACAATTTTGGATGCAGCCATTGATTATGGAGATGTTCCCGCGGGTACACGTAAAAGTGTAAAATCGATGCAGACACATTTGAAAAGAATGCTTGAAGAAAGTGGTGGCAAGGCAATTTATAGAATTATACATTCTATGGGATATAAGGAATATTTAGACAGGTCAAATATAAAGGATAGCAAATTAAGTATAATTCAGGCAATCGCATATAATGAGCCGTCTGCATTAGCTTTAATAAACAGATTAGATGAACTTGCGATGCTTATAAAAGAAAAGCCTTACGATAATGGATGCAAATTTATTTTATCAACAATTCATTCAAGCAAAGGTTTAGAGTATGACAAAGTATACATAATGGATGCAGTTGATGGAATTTTTCCTGAAAATGTTATAGCAAATTATGAAACATGCAAAGCAAAAGGCGAAGAGGCAAAAGAGTATGAAGAAGAAAGAAGACTTTATTACGTAGGTGTAACCAGGGCAAAAAATGAACTTTGCATATTTGAATTTGACGACGGTTCTACATTTACAAATGAGTTGCTTGGAATCGAAAATAAAAATAGTGCAAATTCTAGTGATATATATGGAATACCAGGTAGATTGTCAACCCGAAGTATGTCAAAATCATCGTCTTATAAAAATAGCATAGATTTAACTAAACCAACTTCTTATCAGAAAACGGAAACGAAACGCAAAAAAATTACGGAGTCTGAATATGCCGATAAAATAGAAGAAATTTATTTGACAGGAACAGTTATGCATAAGAAGTATGGTTTAGGTAAAGTACTTAAAATATCCGGTGATTTGCTTGAAATCGAGTTCGATGGAAGAGTAACAAAATGCAAATTAAAGTTTATGATGGAACATTCGCTGATTGAGTAAATTACGCAGGTTGTCTTGTGGAAAAGAAAATAATTGTATATAATTGTGAGAGTGCTTGGCACGGAACAATCCGTAGGCATCAAAGTCGGGGAAGTTTGCCACGACAACATATAATGATGTCGGCACAATTTAGTTAAAATAAACATTTGGAGAATAAAATGGACGAAAATTTGAAAAAAGAAATAGAAAACAGAAGAACATTTGCAATCATTTCCCACCCGGATGCCGGTAAGACAACGTTAACAGAAAAATTCCTGTTATACGGAGGAGCAATAAATACAGCTGGTTCAGTAAAGGGAAAGACAAATTCAAAGTATGCAGTTTCTGACTGGATGGGCATTGAAAAGGAAAGAGGTATTTCAGTTACTTCTTCAGCCTTGCAGTTTAATTACGAAGGATATTGTATCAATATTTTGGATACTCCGGGACATCAGGATTTCTCGGAAGACACATACAGAACATTGATGGCAGCAGATTCCGCAGTAATGGTAATTGATGCATCAAAGGGTGTTGAAGCACAGACAATCAAACTTTTCAAGGTTTGTGTAATGAGACATATTCCAATTTTCACGTTTATCAATAAGATGGATTTGGAAGCAAGGGACCCATATGAACTTTTAGAAGAAATTGAAAATGTTTTAGGAATAAAGACATGCCCAATTAACTGGCCAATAGGTTCAGGTAAAAGATTTAAAGGTGTTTACGATAGAGATACAAAGAAAATATCAATGTTTCAGGCAGTATCTGTCGGTGGTGCAAAAAGTGCAGCAGAAACAACTTATGATTTAGAAGATGAAGCGTTCAAAGGTGAAGTTGGGGATGAATTATATGACCAGCTTATGGATGATGTAGAATTGTTAGACGGAGCAAGTGAACCATTTGATCAGGATTTGGTTGATAAAGGTGAATTATCTCCGGTATTCTTCGGTTCAGCTTTAACTACATTTGGTATAGAAACATTTTTGGAGCATTTCTTAAAAATGACAGAATCACCACTTCCAAGAATGTCAGATATAGGATTAATAGATCCTATAACAGAACCATTTTCAGGATTTGTATTTAAAATTCAGGCAAATATGAATAAGGCGCATCATGATAGAATTGCATTTATGAGAGTATGTTCAGGCAAATTTGATGCTACAAAAGATGTGTTCCATGTACAAAGTGGAAAGAAAATGAAATTATCAAGACCACAGCAGATTATGGCACAGGATAGAAAAGTAATTGATGAGGCTTATGCAGGAGATGTAATCGGTGTATTTGATCCGGGAATTTTCTCAATTGGTGATACAATTTGCACTCCGGGCAAAAGATTCACTTACGAAGGAATCCCTACATTTGCCCCTGAACATTTCTGCCGACTTGTAGCACTTGATTCCATGAAGCGTAAACAGTTCATGAAAGGTGTAACGCAGATTGCTCAGGAAGGTGCGATACAGATTTTCCAGGACTACAATCTTGAAATGTCTGAAATTATCGTGGGCGTTGTAGGAACACTTCAGTTTGACGTGTTAAAATACAGAATGGAAAATGAATATAGCTGTGATGTAAGACTTGAACCATTGCCATATGGTCATATAAGATGGGTCAAAGACCCGGCTACAGATTTAAACAGCATAAAATGCCCAAGCGATACAAAGCGAGTTAAGGATATGAAAGGAAATCCTTTGATTTTATTTACAAATGAATGGTCAATAAGACTTTTATTGGAAAGAAATGAAGGAATTGAACTTACTGAATTTAAGAAGAATTAGATTGATTGGAAAACCGGTTCTGGAAACTTGTAATTTAATTTAAATGAGTTAGGGAAACCGGTTTTGGAAAACTTGTAATTTAATAAAACCGAATTAAAGAAAATATAAAAAGGATGGAATCTTTGTTATGGGATTTCGTCCTTTTTATATTTTAAAGTCTGGTCGTGGATTATGTAGATTAGAAATAAAGGGGGAATTTGTTGCTTTAACGGCATGTAAAATAAAAGTAGGTTTGAAATTTCTCTTTTGAAAATTCCCAAATGAGTAATAAAAAATGACATAATACAAGTTAGAGAATAAAACAAGCCCGGACAATATGATAAACAGGCAGGCACAGCCCGGCAAAAAAATAAATGTGATATTATTCTTTCCTGAATTGTTATATTATTAGAAAGATCTTTCAAAGCAACAAGGAGGAAAGCAGTGGAAACGCAAAAGTACAAAGAATTTGTATCGGAATATGCAAATATGGTATTTAAAATTGCTTATAATTATTGCCGAAACAAATATGATGCCGAAGATATAGTCCAGAATACATTTTTAAAACTTTTACAATATAAAGGCGAATTTGCTGATGGTGAACATGCAAAAAGATGGCTTATAAGAGTGACTGTAAATGAATCGAAAAACATGTGTACATCATTTTGGCACAAAAGAATAGTTTCGCTGGAAGAATCCAAATCAGATGCCGAATTTTCTTTTGAAAATGATGAAGAATCAGAACTATATGATGCAGTAATGAAGCTTGGCGAAAAATACAGAATAGTAGTTCATTTGTATTATTACGAAGAATATTCAGTAAAAGAAATTTCAGAAATATTAAACATAAAAGAAACTACAATTCAAACAAGACTTATGAGAGCTAGAGCAAAAATTAAAAGTATGGTCAAAGGAGATTGGTTAGATGAATAAATATAAAGAAATGTTTGACAAAATAAATATTTCAGACGAGTGTTTAAGAAAGGTGGAACATATGGAAAAGAATAATCACAAAATAAAGAAATTCAGAATACGTTATGTGGCGGTTGCAGCAGTTATGCTTGCTATATTTGCAATGACAGATGTTGTGTCTTATGCGGCAACCGGAAATGGAATAACAAAGCATGTCCATGTATTTTTGGATAACAATAGTGACAAAAAAGAAATTAAAGAAAATGGCAAAGGAAAATACATTTACGAGGGCGAAGACAAGAAGTACGAGCTCGAAATGAATGAAGATGAAATGGAAAAAGAGGGCATAAATGCTGAGGTAAATGTTGATGAGAGTAGCGGAGAGGTAAATATAGAACTAAAGGCAAATTAATCAAAAAAATAAATCTAAAAATAAATATATGTCGACAAACAAAAACAAACAAAAGAAGTCCACAGGCGAATTAAAATTATGAAATTCTCTTGTGGGCTGTTTTTATGCTTTAAAATAAGTGAAAACAGAACAGAGTTTCGAAAAAATAGCAAAATCGAGTCCTGAAAAAGGGACAGTGAATGTGAGAAAATGAAGTCATAAAAGGAAAAAGAAAAATAGCAGCTATAAAGGAGGAAAAATGATGGCAAATAAGATTTATTTTACAATTACAGGAACAGGATTTTTTGAAGGTGACGAATTTTTTGAAAAGGATATGGAAGTGCTTCTGGAGAAAGAACCGGACAACAAATATGACCACGAAGCAATTCTTGTAAAAATGCCGGGAATTGGAAAAGTTGGGCATGTGGCAAATAGTTGTAGTACAGTCATTGGCGAGTCATATAGTGCAGGACGAATTTATGACAAAATTGGCGATACAGCAGTTGGAAAAGTGCTTTACAAAATGCCAAGAGGAATTTTGTGTGAATTAGTAAAACCAGTAGATGAAATTAAATTTTAAAGAAGTTATATTTCAAATAGAAATGAGTTAAAGAAAAACAAATCAAATTATGCAAGAAATATGACTTATGTGGTAGAATATCTTTATGTGCTTAAGTGCAATTATATTACGAAAATAAAGCACAGGAGGAGTTTTAGAAATGAACAAACAACAGTTAGCAGCAAAGATATGGGAGTCTGCCAATAAAATGAGATCAAAGATAGAAGCCAATGAATACAAGGACTATATTTTGGGCTTTATTTTCTATAAATATCTTTCAGACAAAGAAGAAAAATGGTTACACGAAATTGACTATCAGGATGAGGACATTAAGGAGTATGTTAATGAAGAAGATGAAGAATTGGTTCATAATGCACATACAAAACTTGGATATTTTATAGCATATGAAAATTTATTTTCCACTTGGATAAATATGGGGGCAGATTTTAGTGTAGATAATGTAAGAACAGCATTATCATCATTTTCCAGATTAATATCACCTTCACACAAAAAGGTTTTTGAAGGTATTTTTGCAACACTTGAAACAGGACTTAGCAAATTAGGTGACAATACAAAGTCTCAGACCAAGGCAATTAGCGATTTAATACATTTGATTAACGATATCCCTATGGATGGCAAACAAGACTATGATGTATTAGGATTTATTTATGAATATTTGATTAGTCAGTTTGCAGCAAATGCAGGAAAGAAAGCTGGGGAATTTTATACTCCACATGAAGTATCTTTAATGATGTCAGAAATTATAGCAAATCATTTAAAAGGACATGACAAAATTAGAATTTATGATCCAACATCAGGTTCAGGTTCTTTGTTGATTAATATTGGACGAGCTATTTCAAAATATATGAATAATAAAAATAATATTCGATATTATGCACAGGAATTGAAGGCTAATACATATAACTTGACAAGAATGAATTTGGTAATGAGAGGAATTATTCCAGATAACATTGTCACTAGAAATGGTGACACATTGGAGGATGACTGGCCATATTTTGAAGAGTCGGATCCGGTTGCAACTTATGATCCGTTATATGTAGATGCAGTAGTAAGCAATCCGCCATATTCTCAGCAGTGGGATCCATCAGGAAAAGAGAATGATCCACGTTATTCAAGGTATGGACTGGCACCAAAATCAAAAGCAGATTATGCTTTCTTATTGCATGATTTATACCATTTAAAACCGGATGGTATTATGACAATTGTTCTTCCTCATGGTGTTCTCTTTAGAGGCGGAGAAGAAGGAGAAATAAGAAAGCAATTAATTGAACAGAATAATATAGATACAATTATTGGATTACCTGCAAATATTTTCTTTGGAACAGGTATACCAACGATTGTCATGGTACTAAGACAGAAAAGGGAAAATACAGATGTATTAATAATAGATGCATCTAAAGGATTTACAAAAGAAGGAAAAAATAATAAATTGCGTTCTTGTGATATAAAAAAGATTACGGATACTGTAAAAGGACGCTTAGATATTGATAAGTATTCAAGAAAAGTAAGTAGGGAAGAAATCAGGGCAAATGATTATAACCTGAATATTCCAAGATATGTTGATTCATCTGAAGTTGCTGAATCATGGGATATTTTTTCAACAATGTTTGGAGGAATACCTACAAATGAAATTGAGCAGCTAGATAATTATTGGAGAGAATTTCCAACATTAAAAGACGAATTGTTTGAAATTAATGGCAGTCACGGCTCAGTAAAGGTTGAAAACATTAAGAAAGCTATTGAGAATAATGGAGATGTAAAAAAATTCCTAATTGAATATAAAAATGCATTTTCAAGTCTTAAGGATGAGTTAAAGAAGAAATTAATAGATAATTCCAGTGAAATTCAGGTAATGATGGAAGAGGACAGAATAGCAGAAGATATACTTGGAAGATTTAATAACATGAAGTTGGTTGACAAGTATGAAGCATATGAAATCTTTAAAAATGAATATGATTCAATATCAGGAGACCTTGAATTAATACAGGGTGAAGGAAAAGAGGCTGTTAGACAGGTTGATCCTAACATGGTTATCAAGAAGAAAAATGGAAAAGATACGGAAATTCAGGAAGGATGGAAAGGACACATTATTCCATTTGAACTTGTTCAGGATACATTGTTAAAAGAGGATGTAACTAAGATTGAAAACATGAAATCTCAGTTACAGGAAATATCATCTTCATATGAATCAATTCTTAGTGAATTATCAGAGGATGATAAAGAGTTATTAGGTGATGCAGTTAATGAAAACAAAGATGAATTTGTTTTCAAAAATATTAAAAATACAATTAAAGCTTTAAAGGCAGACGGTGATTCTGAATATAAGACGTTAATTGATACACTTAAAAATGTTGAAAAAATGAATAATGAAGAAAAATCATTAAAGAACAGTATTAAAAAATCAGAGGATGAACTGCATAACAAGTCAAAAGAAACAATTGAGAACTTAACAGATAGTGATATTGAGTATCTTCTTGAATGTAAATGGATTAATCCGATTATACAGGAAATTGAAAGTTTGCCTGAAAATATGATAACTCAGCTAGAGAAGAAATTGGACGAACTATCTAAGAAATATCAGGATACATTTGAAGACATAGAAAATGAAATAAGAGATACAGAGAGAGAACTTGCAAAAATGCTTGATGAATTGACCGGAAATGATGCAGATATGGCAGGAATTGCTGAATTAAAGAAATTCTTTGGAGGCGATTTTTAATGAAAAACGACAAAAAACCACAGATTAGATTCAAAGGATTCAATGACGATTGGGAACAGCGTAAGTTTGAAGATTTAGCAGATTATAAAAAAGGACCATTTGGAAGTGCAATTACAAAGGATATGTTTGTATCAAAAAGTGATGATTCTATTAAGGTATATGAACAACAAAATGTAATAAATAAAGATTGGACATTGGAGAGATATTTTTTACCACAAGAGTATGCACTTACAAAATTAAAAGCTTTTGAAGTACACGGGGGAGATATTATTATTTCCTGCGCAGGTACAATTGGGGATATATATGAGATACCTGAAAATGCTGTATGTGGTGTAATAAATCAGGCATTGATGAGAGTTCGAGTGAATGAAGAAATCACAAATAAGAATTTGTTTATAATTGTTTTTTCTAATATGATAGATAATTTCACTAAAACTCATAGTAATGGTTCAGCAATAAAAAATATACCACCTTTTGCTGATTTAAAACCAATGGAAGTTTTTATGCCTTCAATGGAAGAACAGAAAAAGATTAGTAGATATTTTAAAAATTTAGATCACCTCATCACTCTTCATCAGAGTAAGCATTATAAGGGGATTTTTATTAAAGAATTGTATCTTGGGAACAGCGTAAGTTCTATGAATTAGTAATAATTGAACGTGGAGGTTCACCAAGACCGATAGATAAATATATAACTAAAGATGAAAATGGTCTGAATTGGGTAAAGATTGGAGATGCTCCAGAGCAAGGTAATTATATTATTCAGACAACGGAAAAAATAAAACCTGAAGGCCTTTCAAAAACAAGAGAAGTACATCCAGGTGATTTGATTTTATCAAATTCCATGAGCTTTGGAAGACCGTATATAATGGCTATAGATGGCTGTATTCATGATGGTTGGCTTGCTATTCGTGATACTGAAAAAAGATTTGATTTAAAATTTCTTTGTACGTTACTTGGAACGGATAGTATGCTCAATCAATATAATGCAAGGGCCGCAGGTAGTACTGTAAACAATCTTAATAAAGAATTAGAATTTGAAGAAGCGCTTATCACTGCACTTCAGAGTAATGGATGGGAGAAGCAGGTTATTAAGAATCCCACTGAAGAAGATCTTATTCAGAACTGGGCTAATATTCTTTTTGAGAATAACAGAGAGATTGACAGGCTTAATGATAAACCATTAATTAGAGAAGAAATGGACGAATTGATTGAACAGATAAAGAATTTGCGTACGCCATTGGCTTTAAATGGATTTATTAATGGAAAGACTGTATCGATTATCAGAAAAAATCCAGAAGATACTTTGCATTATGGAAAAGAAGTTAGTTTAAAAATTTATGATCGAATGGAGATAGCTGCAGGGCAGAGCAGATATCAGATTGTTGAACAGCCTATTTTTAAAAGACATGATAAGGTGCTTCAAGATAGACGTGGTGACATTATGCTTTTAATAAACGGAATGCCGGTATTTCATATTGAGTTGAAAAAGACAGGGATTCCTGTTTCGGAAGCAACTAATCAGATAATGAAGTATGCACATGAAGGTGTATTTACTGGAATTTTTTCTCTTGTACAGATTTTCTTTGCAATGAATCCGGAAGAAACTTTATATTTTGCAAATCCCGGTCCGGACGGCAAGTTTAATTCTGATTTCTTTTTCCATTGGGCAGATTTTAATAATGAACCGATTAATGATTGGAGAGTTATAGCTTCAACTATTTTGTCTATTCCATTGGCTCATCAATTGGTAGGCTTTTATACTGTTGCAGATGATTCTGATGGAGTACTTAAAGTTATGAGAAGTTATCAGTATTATGCAGCAAATAGAATTTCAGACTGTGTTTCAAAGAAAGATTGGAAAGACGGAAATCAGTTAGGAGGATATATTTGGCATACGACTGGTTCAGGAAAAACAATGACATCTTTTAAATCAGCACAATTAATAGCCAATTCTAAAGATGCAGATAAAGTAGTATTTTTGATGGATAGGATTGAATTGGGAACTCAGTCATTAAAAGAATATAGAGCATTTGCAGATGATGTTGACGATGTTCAGGAAACTGAAGATACAATTATGCTTATTGGGAAATTAAAGAGTATAGATCCAAAAGATACATTAATAGTTTCATCAATACAGAAGATGAGCAATATAAAGAAAGACGCTGCAGTAAAAATGCGAGCAAAGGATCTTGAAGAAATACAGTTGAAGAGAATAGTTTTCATAATAGATGAATGCCACAGATCAACTTTTGGTGAAATGCTTAGTACAATTAAAGAAACTTTTTCAAATGCGTTGTTCTTTGGATTTACAGGAACACCTGTATTTACAGAAAATGAAAAAGTTATGAGCACCACAGCCGATATATTTGGCAATGAATTACATAGATATAGCATTGCTGATGGAATTAGAGACAAAAATGTTTTAGGATTCGATCCATCTATGGTAATGGTTTATAAAGACAAAGAGATAAGAAATGAAGTTGCGTTATATAAGGCTAAAGCTGAGTCTATTGAAGATGCATTAGGAGATCCTGAAAAGAGCAAAGTGTATTATCATTATATGTCCGATCAGGAAGTATCTATGGCAGACACATATTTAGAAGATGGAACGATTGTAAAAGGGATTGAAAGTTATATCCCTAATAAGCAGTATGAAACAAATGACTATCAGTATGCAGTTATAGATGATATAACAAATAATTGGCTTGTAATGAGTAGAAACAACAAGTTTCATGGTATTTTTGCAACGAGTAGTATTCCGGAGGCAATCAGTTATTATAAAAAGTTTAAAGAGAGAATGCCGCAGCTTAAAGTTACAGGAATCTTTGATTCAACAATTGATAATGCAGGTGGACAGAAATCTTTAGATAAAGAAGATGGCTTAAAGGAGATGCTTGAAGATTATAATAATATGTATGGTCAGCATTTTGATATAGGTAGTTATGCAACCTTTAAAAAGGATGCTTCTGCCAGATTGGCACATAAGAAACCGTATGAAAAAATTAAATCGGAACAACAGTTAAATTTATTAATTGTTGTGAATCAAATGCTTACGGGATTTGATTCTAAATGGATTAATACTTTGTATTTAGATAAAATATTGGTGTATCAGAATTTGATACAGGCTTTTTCACGAACAAATAGATTATTTAATATTAACGAAAAACCATTTGGTTCTATACGTTATTACAGAAAGCCACATACAATGAAGAAAAATATAGAATTAGCAGTTAAGCTATATTCAGGTGATAGACCAGCAGGATTGTTTGCTGACCATTTGCCTGAAAATGTTATGCATATGAATTTGGCATTTAAGGAGATGATGGCTGTATTTGAAGGAGAAGGGATTGATAATTTAGAAAAACTTCCAGATGATACGATACCAAGAGCTAAGTTTGCAAAATTATTTAGACAATTTTCAACATATTTACAGGCAGCAGAGATTCAGGGGTTTAATTGGAAAGATATAATGGAAGTTACGGAAGATGATAAAGAAGATATTTATATAAAAGTTTTGCCTACAGAAGAAGAGTATAATATTTTGTTGCAAAGATATAAAGAATTAAGAACTCCTGGAGATAACGGTGGAGACCCAAAGGATGACATTAAATTTGAAATAGATCCGTACTTAACTGAGTTGAAGACGGAAGCTATTGATTACAACTATATGAATACCAGATTTGAAAAATGGTTAAAAGCATTGAGTCAACCAAATGTTTCTGAAGAGGAATTAAATGAGACTTTAGAACAATTACATAATTCATTTGCATTTTTGTCACAGGAAGACCAAAAGATGGCGAATCTGTTCTTACATGATGTTCAGACAGGTGATGCTATATTGCAGGAAGGATTAACATTACAGGATTATATTTATCAATATTCAAATAATGAAAAGCGTTCACAAATTACAAGATTGTCTAGATATTTTGGGGTAGATATAAATCTTGTTACAGCATTGTTAAATGCTAATGTAACAAAAGATAATATTAATGAATATGGTCGATTTGATGCATTGAAAGCATCGGTTATAAAAGAAGATGCACAAAAATATTTTGCACTTACAGAGGGAGAAAAAATGCCAATGTTTAAGGTTAATAATAAAGTTAATTCTTTTTTAGAAGATTTTATTCTTTCAGGTGGAAAAGACATAGAAGAACCTGAAAATTGGGATAAATAGTATAGAAGAGATAAACTACTACATTATAAAATATAGTTGCTCTTCATCAGTATTAGAAAACAGGAGGCTAATATGCTAGATGAAATTAAAGCAACAGATTTAGTAGTAGATTACTATAAACAATGGATGAGTGTTTACAAGGAAGGAGCAATCAGAGATGTTACTTTTGCAAAGTATAAAATGACATTAAAATGGTTGCAACAACTTATCCCTACAGTTAAATTGTGTGATTTGTCTAGAATTGTATATCAGCAATTAATAAATGATTATGCAATACATCATGAGAAACAGACAACGATGGATTTTCATCATCAATTAAAAGGAGCTATTCTTGATGCAGTTGATGAAGGACTTATACCTAGAGACCCAACCAGAAAAGTAATAATTAAGGGAAAACCACCTAGAGAGAAAAAGGTTAAATATCTTAATCAATTTGAACTGCATAATTTATTAGCAGGATTGGAATTAGGAAAAGAAGTTAGTTGGGATTATTTTATTTTGCTGGTTGCAAAAACAGGATTGAGATTTTCAGAAGCGTTGGCTCTTACACCAAGTGACTTTGATTTTGCACATCAAAATTTATCAATTAGCAAGACGTGGAATTATAAGTCAGGAGGGGGATTTACGCTGACTAAAAATAAATCATCTGTTAGAAAAATCCAAATTGATTGGCAGACAGTAATGCAGTTTGCAACATTGACGAAAAATTTAGAACCGGACGAGCCTATTTTTGTCAAGAAAATTGATGGAAAATATGAGCAAATTTATAATTCAACTATAAATGGGATTCTAAGCAGATATTGCAAAAAACTTGGAATTTCAGAAATTTCAATACATGGACTTAGACATACTCATGCATCTATTCTTCTGTATGCAGGTGTTTCAATAGGAAGCGTGGCTAGAAGGCTAGGACATGCAAGTATGACTACAACGCAAAAAACATATTTGCATATAATACAGGAACTTGAAAACCAAGATATTGATTTGATTATGAAATCACTTTCAAATCTTAATTAAATAAAAATGCTGGTGAAGAGTGGATAAGGAAAGGAGAAAGAAGAGAAAGAAGAAAAAAGAGAAAAAAGAAAAAAACTCCAAGTCCCATCTATTGGACCCCTAACATGAGATAATTACCTCAATAAAAGAAAAACATTCTTTTACAACACAATTTATAGAATATTTATAACACATGATTGGAGGTTAATTATGGGAATTTGGAATGGAAAGGCAGATGGACCGTTAGACAAGTTTTTTGATTTTAATAAAGATGGTAAATTAAATACATTTGAAAGAGGCATGGAATACCGCTTTATGAACGAAATAAGAAATCAGAATAGCCAGAGAAGACAGTATAGAGATTATGAAGATAGTAGTTCCCGGTATCACAACAATGAGAAAAACAATGATAGGAACTATAGTAAGAATAATGGCAAGAGTAATAGCAACAACAATAAAGTTGACAACAATGACGATAACTATGGCAAACAAAATGGTGGAGGTGATTCAACCATGAAAAACAACAAATCAACTTCAGTTATAAAATTTGTTATATTAATAGTAGCCATATTTGGATTAATATACGGCTTTAAATCAATTTACACTAACATAAAAACATGCGCAGAGCCCGGTTGTAATTTTAATAAAGAAAAAGGATTTGATTATTGCTATCGTCATATGAAAGAGCATGGGCTTGATTATGATTTTTCTGATTTGGAAAATGATACAACAGAAAATGATGAAACCTACGAAGAAGAGACAACCCGTTATGACATCATAAATAATACTCAGAAACCAACTAGCAACAGCGACACATATGAAAGAGAGACAACAAGAAAAACTTATAATTATTCAAATAGCTCTAAAAAACATTATTATTATGATGACTCATACGACGATGGATATGATGATGTAATATCAGATGACGACTATGATTATGACCGCTATGATGAAGATGATGATTATGCAGATGGTGTTGACGATGCAATAGATGAAATGATGGAAGAGGGAGAAGGCGATTGGTAGATTTGAAGAAAGTGCTTAAGTTTTATTGAATTAAATCCCAAGTTTACCCGCTTAATATAGAAACACAAAGTGCTACAACAACACAAAAAATGTCATAAAATTTTGCCATAAAAAATCCATAAAATCTTTGCAAATAAATTTCAAATCTATTCCCTCAACACCCATTTTATGCTATAATACTAGTAAGAAATCGAGACAGGCTAGGACGGTGGCCTGCTCATATGGAAACTCAGGATTGCATTGACGAAGGTATGTAATTCTGGGTTTCTTTTTTGACAAAATTTATTAAAAAAATTACGGAAAATGGAGTAAGGTCGCAATTTAAATAGCAAATAATTGTGACCGTAAGTATTGTATATGGATTTAACGCAGGGAAATATAACAGGAAAATTAATTAAATTTGCATTGCCACTTATGTTAGGAAATATACTCCAGCAATGCTATAATATCGCAGACACATTGATTGTAGGTAGATTTGTAGGAAAAGATGCTCTTGCCGCGGTAGGGGCATCTTATACATTGATGATTTTCTTAACATCAATAATATTAGGGTTAAGTATGGGAGCCGGCGCTTTTATATCTATGGAATTTGGAAAGAAAGATTATGACCGGATGAAAAATGGAATCGTGATTGCATTTTTGTTAATAGGTGGCATTACTTTGTTAATAACTTTTGTATTTTTCGCGGAAATTAATAATATAATTAAGTTTTTGCAGATTCCAACTGAAATAACGAAGCTTACAAAACAGTATCTTCTTATTATTGGAATAGGAATAATTGGTACATTTTTTTACAATTTTTTTGGAAATGGGCTTAGGGCAATCGGAAATTCACTAATGCCACTTATTTTTCTTGGAATTTCAGCGGTGCTTAATATTGTGTTGGATCTTGTTTTTATAATTAATTTTAAAATGGGAGTGGAAGGAGCAGCTCAGGCGACTGTAATTTCTCAGTACGTTTCAGGAATTGGGATAACAATTTATGCTTTGGCTAAATCATCTCATTTTAGGATTAAGTGCAAGCACTTAAAGTTTGACATAAGCATTATCAAGGAGTTGTCAAATCTTTCTATACTGACAGCTTTGCAGCAGTCGGTCATGAATTTTGGAATTCTTCTTGTTCAGGGATTGGTAAATAGTTTTGGAACTGTTGTTATGGCGGCATTTGCGGCAGCAGTAAAGATAGATACTCTGGCGTATTCACCGGTGCAGGATTTTGGAAATGCAGTGTCGACTTTTGTTGCACAAAATTATGGGGCAGGTAAACAAAGCAGAATAAAGGAAGGCTGGAGACAGTCTATGATTGCAGCTTCAATTTTTTGCGTTTCAGTAAGTGCAGTTGTATTTATATTTGCAGAAAAATTTATGGGCCTGTTTGTGTCTGATGGAACTGAAATTATAAAAGTGGGAGCAGGATATTTGAGAATTGAAGGAAGTTTTTATATTGGAATTGGCATATTATTTTTGCTTTATGGATTTTACAGAGCAGTTGGAAAGCCGGAAATGTCCTTGATTCTTACAATCATTTCACTTGGAACAAGAGTTGTGCTTGCATATGCATTATCAGTGATTCCAAAGATTGGTGTCATTGGAATATGGATATCTGTACCTATCGGATGGGCTTTGGCTGATATGACAGGGCTTTTATATATGAAAAAATTACCACTGTTAAAAAGTAGATTTAGAAAGAAATATGACTTGCATATATGAAATATTATCGAAATATATGAAAAATAACCAAAAACTCAATTGACAATTTGGCTATTTATACTATACTTAGATTGTTGTAAGGGATTTAAGGGGTAGATTCTAATGCAATTATTGGTTGAGGTGAGAAAGGATGGGAGTATGGCTAAAACACTTACGGAAAAATTTGAAAGCGAAAGAAAAGAATGCGTAACATCTGAAGATTTTTTAAGATTAATTAACAGATGGAGAAACATTCAGGGAGAGAATGTAGCAGGAGTTGAGTACTCAAGAAAAGCAATGCAATGTCTGAAGAAATGTTAGTTTACATTTTTTGAGGCATTTAAACTACTAGTTGATATCGCGGAGAATATTAATATGTCGCTTAATATTACATAAAATGTTTAAAGTCATCTTATTATTGATAAATAAGAGGGCTTTTTTTATTGATATAATTTGATAAAATAAAAGCATAGATTATAGCAGAGAAGGAGACGGGATAATGATTAAACATTTTGTTATATTTACATTTGAAAAAGATTTTTTTAAAGAAGAACATTACAAAGAATATTGTGAGGCATTTGCCAAAATAAAGAATGCATTTGATGGAATAAAGGATGTAAAGATTCATAAAAATTGCGTGGACCGTCCGGCAAATATGGACCTTATGATTGAGATGGATTTGGAAGACGAAAGCGTTCTTGGACAATATTTAAGTTATCCTGAGCATGTGAGAATGGGTGAAAAATATAATCCACATGTAACAAATAGGGTTTCATTTGATTATAAAATGTAATTTGATATGTATCAGGCGGATATTTATTAAGAGCGAAAGAACGATGGAATATTAGCCATGAGTTTTTTAGCTGTATCAGACAGATATAAAATAAGAGCGAAAGTTATATTTATGTCATGTGGGCAAAAATAATTGCCGGAAAATTATGAATTTTGATGGGAGGTAAAATGGAGTTAAAGAAGGAACAGTCAAACGACAATTTAAAATACGACCAGTTAAGCATAGAATTGCAGGAGCGTATTAAAGACGATAGGAAGCAGGGAAAAGTTAATCCTTACAGATGTAATGACGATATGGTAATTAGAAGAAATATGGAACACGACAATCCTAATTTATGGCGACCGGCATTTGTGCGTGATATTGAGAAAATTATTCATTTGCCATATTACAATCGTTATGCGGATAAAACGCAGGTGTTTTCATTTTACAGTAATGATGATATTACAAGAAGAGCTTTGCATGTTCAGCTTGTGTCAAGAATTGCGAGAAATATAGGCGCGGTGCTTGGACTTAATCTTGATTTAATTGAAGCTATTTCTTTGGGACACGATATTGGGCATACACCATTTGGCCACGCAGGCGAAAGATTTTTAAGCGAATTACTTCAGAATGAAACCGGACGTTTTTTCAATCATAATGTACAGAGTGTAAGGGTTCTTGAAAATATGTTTGCAAGAAATGTCTCACTTCAGGCTTTAGATGGAATTCTATGCCATAACGGTGAATTTGAACAGCAGGAATACCGTCCTCATTTTAAAAAGACATTTGCTGAATATGACAGGGAAGTGGAAGACAGTTATGTAATTGGTCATGATGCGATTTCACGTCTTGTACCGCTTACACTTGAGGCATGTGTGGTAAGAATATGTGATATTGTTGCATATCTTGGAAAAGACAGACAGGATGCAAGAATTGCAAAAATAATCGATAAAAATTATCAGTTTAAGACTAATAAAATAGGTGCGGAAAATGCCGCAATAATTAATAACATGACTGTTGATATTCTAGAAAACAGCTACGGAAAAGATTACATATTGTTAAGCAAATCTGTATATAATGATTTGAAAACTGCAAAAAGAGAAAATTACGAAGTTATATATAACAACAAGAAACTTGAAGAGCAGTACAATGAAATTATTAAACCAATGTTTAAGGAAATGTATTATAAATTATTGGATGATGTTCATAACAAGAGCACAGATTCAATAATTTACAAGCACCATATTAAGTTCATAAATGAAAATTTAAAGTACTATAAGCATAAAAATTATCTTGATGAAGAGGAAAATCAGATTGTTGTAGATTTTATTGCCAGCATGACTGACGATTATTTTATAGAGCTGCATAAATATTTGTTCCCTGACAGCAAATATAAAATAGAATACAAAAGCTATTTTCAGTAAACAAAAATTATTAAGAAAAAATTTACTTTTATTAGAAACACTGCTGTACTATAATGAAGAAGTTGTGTGAAAAGATAATTAAAAAATATCTACAGATTTATTTAGCCTGATTTAAATAGAGGAAATATTTTATTTAAAAAATGCCTTCGTAAACTGTAGATATAAAATATTTTTTCGAATTAACAAGTAAATAAAATTGGAGGACTTTATATGTTGGAGTTTATTGAATGGCTTAAAGTTGTTTTCCTTGGAATTGTTGAAGGAATTACGGAATGGCTTCCTATCAGCAGTACAGGTCATATGCTTTTGGTAGATGAGTTTATCAAGTTAAATGTAAGTGATGCATTTAAGGAAATGTTTTTTGTAGTTATTCAGTTGGGAGCAATTTTAGCGGTTGTAGTAATTTTTTGGAATAAAATGTGGCCTTTCCAAATGCCAAAAGAATCTCAATCTATAATTAAAAAAGACAGATTCTCATTATGGTTTAAGGTAGTTGTTTCATGCATTCCGGGTGCAGTGGTTACACTGTTGTTTGATGATTATGTTGAAGCACATTTTCATACACCTGTAGTAATTGCAATTGCATTAATTTTCTATGGTATAGCATTTATCATTATTGAAAATAAAAACAAAAATAAAGTTGCAAGAATTAATACATTAGAAGAAATTAGTTATAAGGATGCATTTTTAATTGGTGTATTTCAGGTGCTTTCAATTGTTCCCGGAACATCCCGTTCAGGCTCAACAATCATCGGTGGTTTGTTGATGGGAATATCAAGAGTTGCTATAGCGGAATTTACATTTTTTATGGCAGTGCCTGTAATGTTTGGCTTAAGTGCAATCAAAATAATAAAATTTGGATTTAACTTTACACATACTGAGCTTGCAATTCTCATATGGGGAATGGTAATAGCGTTCGCAGTATCAATCATTGTAATCAAATTTTTAATGAGCTACATAAAGAAACATGACTTTAAGGTATTTGGCTGGTATAGAATCATATTGGGTATAATAGTGCTTGCATATTTTTTATAAAATATCTACATAGAAATATTTGTTTTATGATAAATTTTGCACTTTTGTCCTGAGATTGAAAATGATTAGAAGTTAATGACTATAGATTTAAAGCATATTTAATGCCGGAGTCATAAATGGTTTATGGATAAAAGAATCTTGACATAACAAATAAACAATATTAATATATCAAAGGATTAAAACCTTTAAGGGGTGGATTTTTAGAGAGAAATCTTTTTTCGCCACACAATTACAGAAGTAGTTGTGTGGCTTTATTATTGTTATAAACAATTAGCAAAAAAGAAAGGTAGGATAAAATGGATCAGAGTTTTATGAAAGAAAAGAAAATTTTGCCTTTAGTATTGTCGATGTCACTGCCTATGGTTATTTCAATGGCAGTAAATGCAATGTATAACATAGTAGACAGTTTCTTTGTGGCAAAATTAAGCGAGAACGCAATGACATCTTTGGCACTTGTGTACCCTGTCCAGAACATAATAACGTCAATTGGTGTTGGTATAGGAATTGGAATAAATTCGACAGTTGCATATTATCTTGGAGCGCAGGATAAGAAAATGGCAAATAAAGCAACTACTCAGGGTGTTGTAATGAATTTCATACATGGTTTGTTGTTAACAATTCTTTGTACAGCTTTTATGCCGGCATTTTTAAAAATGTTTACAAATAACCAAAACATAATTGACATGTCCTTAGAATATGCAAATATAGTATTTATGTTCAGCGTGGCAAGCACTGTAGGTATTACATTGGAAAAGATTTTTCAGGCTGTGGGACAAATGAAAGTTTCCATGTTTAGTATGATTTGCGGATTTGCAACAAATATAATTCTGGACCCACTAATGATTTTTGGAATTGGTCCGTTTCCTAAAATGGGGATTTCAGGTGCAGCCTATGCGACAGGAATAGGACAGGTTATTTCGCTGTTAGTTTATATAATTGTATATTTTGCGAGACCAATTCCTGTAAAAATAGAAAGAAAATCATTAAAGCCTGATTTTAAATTGTTAAAGAGATTATATGGAATAGGAATTCCGGCAACATTAAATATGGCATTACCGTCATTTTTAATATCTGCGTTAAACGGAATCCTCGCAGAATTTTCAGACAAATATGTACTTGTACTTGGGGTTTATTATAAACTTCAGACATTTATCTATCTTAGTGCAAATGGAATTATACAGGGAATCAGACCACTTGTTGGATACAACTATGGAGCAGGTGAGCATAAGCGTGTAGAGAAGATTTATCGCACGACATTAAAATTAACAGCTTTAATAATGGCGCTCGGAATGTTGCTCTCATGGATTATTCCATCTCAGCTTATAGGTTTGTTTACCACAAATCCTGAAACAATCCGAATTGGTGTCTTGGCACTTCATATAATTAGTTTTGGATTTATAATTTCTGCAGTATCAGTTACTTCCAGTGGAGCATTAGAAGGTTTAGGAATGGGAAATCCATCATTGATGATATCGTTACTTCGTTATGTGATAGTGATTATACCGACAGCTTTTATTTTAAGCCGGTTTATGGGAGCAAACGGAGTGTGGATGTCATTTGCCGTCGCAGAATTTGTGACAGGTATAATTTCATATTTCATTTATCAGAAATATGCTAAGAAAACTATTGAATAGATATGTAATGTAAAATCAACAGTTAAGAAATTGGAAATTTAGGTATAAATCTAATTTGACAATTTGAGATTAGAAAAATTAGAAGGTGAAAAATCTAACAAGTATAGACAATAATTAGCCAAGAAAATTCAATTATTTTGCAAAGCATTATAGTATAATGTGTTCATATATTTTATAAAGGGGGTTAAAAATGAATAGAAAAAGAATAATTGCTTCAACAATTGCTATTTTAATAATTTCAGGATTGCTTGTTGGATGCAATGAACCAAAGAATAAAATGAAGATGAGTAACGTAAGATATATGGAAGACGATGAAAGTCAGAATGAAATAAGGACATTAAAGAAATGGCCGGATAATAGCTTTACAGAAGGTTTTCCGGAACTCAATAATGCAGACTCATATTCTTATACGGAAGATAAAGAGAATAAAATGTATTCACTGTTTATAGATGGTATAAGCAAGAAAGAGATTGAAGAGTACATAGAAAAATTACAAAGTTCCGGAGTCGAAACTGTAGGATATATTCATGATGATAAAAATAAATATGAAATGATAGAATACACGGGAACAAAGGATAATGTTTCAATATCAATCTCATTTTCTGATAATGGATGTGTAATTGGTTTTATGGAACAGTAATGCAACATAATGATGCCAGGATAAAAAGACCTAAGAACACATGAACTTGCTCATAAATGGGTGAAAGACTTTGGAACTCGTCACGATATGAAAATCAAAGTTGTGGCTTTTGACCACAACATCATAAAATATAAAATTTATAAAGAGTTAAAAAAATTACCTTAAGAAAAAGTATTTGAGCTTGGACTTAAGGTAAATTTTTTGTTATGGAATTATAAAAGTAAAATAACATTAAAATATAAATATAATATTTGAAACCAGACCAAGATTAATCTCAAGGTTTAAATATCAGGAGCCAAAAAGTTTATCAAAGATAATACTTAAGTATAATATTTAAAATAAAATCTCAACCCTTAACATCCATAATTGTTAATTAATAAACAAAGATAATATGCTAATTGTGCAAAATTACTAAAACAAGAAACGTTTTTATAAAAAAATAGGGCATAAATATTAGTAAATATGCTTTGAATGTAAATATTGACAAATAAAATAAACAATGTTATTATTAGTTTAACGTTAAACGGTATAACAAACTTACAAAGAAGTTGAATATTCTTTTGATTGGGGAATTTATAGAAGGTACGTAGGTATATTATGTTCTTAATTAAGTTTAACGTTAAACTTAACGTAATATATTAATGTAGAAGGGAGTATTTATATGAGAAAGAAACAGTTACTTAGTTTGGCATTAATTGCCGCGTTGACAACAACAATGTTTGCAGGATGTGGAAGTTCAGGAGACAAGGATTCAGCCAAGAAAAAGGCAGAGAAAGAGGGAAAGACAGTTCTCTCATTAGGAATCTGGCCATCAGCGGATTTGGTTGATGATGTTAAGAACTTTGAAAAGTATGCTAAGACAATGAATGAACAGCATAGCGATGTATATGTTGAACCGGCAAGTTATACATATGCAACAGATACATTCGTATCATTAGCAGAATCAGGAAACTGCCCAACAATTTTTGAAACATGGTTTACTGAACCAAAGAAGTTAATTAAACAGGGGTTGGTAGCAGATGTTACTGATATTCTTAAAGAAAGAGGATGGATTGATGATATGAGTCCATCAGTATTATCTCTTATGTCAGATGAAAATGGTCACGTATATGGTGTTCCAAGAGATGCTTATGCATTAGGACTTATGTGTAATGTAGAATTATTTGAAGAAGCAGGACTTGTCGATGACAATGGTATTCCAAAGTTCCCACAGACATGGGATGAACTTGCTAAGGATGCTAAAATTATTAAAGATAAGACAGGAGCTGCAGGCCTTTGCTTATTGGCAAAAGATAATTCAGGCGGATGGCATTTTTCTAATATTGCATGGTGCTTTGGCGCTACATTGTGTACAGATAATGGCGACGGAACATACACTTCACACTTAGATTCAACAGAAGCTGTTGCAGCTATGGAATATGTATATGATTTGAAATGGAAATATGATGTTTTAACAGCTGATCCAACAGCAGAAGATTGGGCATCAGGATTCCAGCAGTTAGGAACAGGTGCAGCAGCAATGTACATCGCAGCTAATGATGCAGTTGCACAACCAACACAGGTTAACGGATTGCCAACAGATAAGTTGGCAATGGGAGCAATTCCAGCCGGACCTAATGGTGATCAGTATTCATTAACAGGTGGTACACCTTATATGTTCTCTAAGGATGCAACAAAAGAAGAAATTAATGCAGCTTTAGATTTCCTTGAAATTATGGGTAAATCTCCTGTAGTTAATGATACAAGTATTGAAGGTAAACAGGCAGATGCAGCTAACCGTGTATCAAACGGAGTTCCTGTAATTAAATCATTCCCATGCTGGATTAATCAGGATTATGTAGATGCTGAACAGAAGGTTATTGATGAATACAAGAACGTTGACTCAGCGCTTTATGATTCATATTTCGAAAAGACTGGAGCTGAAGGTAACTTAAGAGCGGAAGAACCGGGAGATACACAGTCAATGTACAAGGAACTCACAAAAGTTCTTCAGGAAGTTGTTACAAAGAAAGATTGTAATGTAGAAGAACTTATGAAGACAGCAAATGAAAATTATCAGAAAGTTTTAGACAAATTAAACAAATAGAATATTACCAAGGAAGGGTGGGCGACTAGTCCGGTTGCCTGCCCTTTTTCTAAAAACAGGAGAAGGTTTTACTATAAAATTAAGGAAACAGAATTGTTTTCTACAAATGTTTCAGAAAATTAGCTACTGACTAAAGGTGAGGGCAATACATATTATGTGAGGAGGTTTCCAGGTGAAAAGTAAACAACAAGTTCAAACAAAACAAACAAATTATAAACCTAAAAAACATAAATTTTCTAAGAGAGATTTACTGGGATGGTGCGTAATGCTCCCATCAATATTGTTATTCACATTCTTTGTTTGGGAACCGCTACTTGAAAGCGTGAGATTATCGCTATTTTCAGCAAAGGGAGTTCAGCTCCAGGAGTTTGTTGGGTTAGACAATTATATAACAGTAATTAATAACGTTAGTTTTAAAGCAGCGTTTCTAAACACATTTAAGTACATAGGATGGTCCTTGATTATAGGATTTTTTGTACCGATTATTTTGGCAATATTCATCAGTGAGACCGTTAGAGGAAAGAGCTTTTTCAGATTTGCAGTTTATTTTCCAAATATGATTCCGGGAATGGCTGTTTCACTTCTTTGGGTTTATTTCTTCAAACCGGGTCCTACAGGTGTTTTAAATATTTTACTATCTAAATGTGGTATAGAGCCACAGGTATGGTTAAACAATGCAGCGTTGGTTATCCCGTTGATTATTATAGCAATGACATGGAAAAGTGCAGGCTCCACATCCCTTATTTATATGGCGGGAATAAGTGGAATTAATCCGGAATATTACGAGGCTGCTGCAATTGATGGAGCGGGTGTATTCCAAAGAATTTTCCATGTAACTCTTCCTTGCATCTTAAGCTTAGGAAAGACAATGCTTATTCTTCAGGTTATTTCCGTATTCCAGATTTTATATGAACCATTAGTTTTGACAAATGGTGGACCAAATAATGCAAGTTTATCAATAATGCTTTTGGTTTACCAGTATGCGTTTACTGAATTTAATTATCCATGTGCGGCAGCGTTATCGGTAATGATTTGTATAGTATTAATTTTGTTGAGTGGATTGTATATGTTCTTAACAAGAAAGAAAGATGATTAGGAGGAAAAGGCTGATGTATTTTAATAAGTATGCAGACAAAACAGACGGTGCCATCAGAGGCTTTGACGTTAAGTCGACAAGAGTAAAGATAATCTGCCTATTCTTCGTGGCAGTATGTATTATATTTGCAATAGTTGCAATGTTCCCTGCAATATGGGTATTTTTATCAGGATTTAAAGATTTAAAAGAGTTGACAAGAGAAGCAACATTGTTCCCTAAATCATTTAATTTCTCAGGGTTTAAGGAAACATGGGATAAATTAAATTTCGGATTGTATTACAAGAACTCATTCATCATGGTTATTGGTTCAGTTATATGTGCAATTATTTTTAATGGAATTTTAGCATATGGACTTGCCATATTAAAACCAAAAGGATATCAGATTATAAATGGTCTTGTAATGTGGAGTCTTTTGATTCCTGCTACAACCAGTGTAGTTGCTTTATTTGTAAATATTAACAGAATTGGTTTAAATAAGTCATTCATTCCATTGTGGCTTGCATATGGAGCAAATGCCTTTTGGGTAGTTTTATTCAAAGAATTCTTTGAAGGGCTTCCACCTGAACTTATTGAGGCTGCAAGATTAGATGGATGTAATGTAGTACAGGTATTTTACAAAATTGTATTACCTTTATCAAAGCCAATCATTATGGTAATCGTAATTTTTGCGGTTACGGCAGCGTGGTCAGATTTCCTTCTTCCATATTTGATTTTAAATGGATCAGGAAAAGAAACAGTTATGGTTAAGTTGTATACATATTCAACTTCAAGAACAACAGCGATAGATATGATTAGAGCAATCTTCTTCTCGCTGATACCACCTACAATTCTGTTTTCTATATTCCAGAAACAGATTACAGATGGTGCAGCCGGTGGGGCTGTAAAGGGTTAAGATATTTGGATACTAACATCCCCTTACGTTAGTAAAAAATATATTAGATAAAGATTATTTCTGTATAAAACTGACAGTAATAATCTGAAATGATGTGAGCTGTCGGCAATTTCCTCCGTGGTTTAGAAAGACCATGTTTCTCATATTGTCGACAGCAGAAAAGATGGAGAAGAATTATGGCGAAAATAGCAGATAAATATTTTAAAGTGGATTCTTGGAAAATAATTGAAGAGGGTTTTAATCCGGATTACGGAGAAGTATCAGAATCTATATTTTCATTAGGAAATGAATATATGGGAGTTAGAGGATATTTTGAAGAAGGATATAATGGACCAAAGTTAATCGGAAGTTATTTTAATGGAATATATGAAAGAACAAAACCGGATTACGGACATTATAAAGGTATTGTAGATTTTACTGAATATATGGTTAATTCCGTTGACTGGTTATATACAAGAATATGTGTTGATGGGGAAGAATTAGAAATTTCCAAAGCAGATATCTCAGAATTTGTTCGTGAATTAGATATGCGAAATGGTGTATTAACCCGTTCATTTATATGGAACTTATCAAATGGTAAAAAGTTAAAAATTTCTTTTGAAAGAATTCTTTCGATGACTGATGTACAGGTTGGCGCTCAGAAAGTTAAGCTTACTGCTTTGAACTTTGATGGAGATGTAGAAATAAAGTCAGGACTTGATTTTTCGAGCCCGCATTGCATGCAGAAAATGAACATGTGGGAAATAAAAGACATATTATATAAGTCAGGAAAGAATGCATTTGCCGGAATAGAAGGTGAAACACTTCATACACAGCAAAGAGTATTTAGCGCATGTGCAATAAAAGCGGATGTGAATGAGTTTGACAATGTTAAGGAAGAAAAAAAGGCAGTTGTTAAATTTAATCTTTCATTAAAACAGAATGAAGAAAAAATATTTGAAAAGATAGTTAAGAATTTTACATTAAAGGAAGAAAAAGAAAAAAATAAATTCCGTGAAGATGTAAAGGCAGTATATGAAGAATTTGAAACAGAAAAGGAAAATGACATAAGTGCTATGTCATTTGAACAGATAAAAGAAGATAGCGCTAAGTGGTGGAAAGAAATCTGGGAAACATCTGATGTCACAATAGACGGAGATGAAGAAAACCAGCAGGGAATCAGATTCTGTATTTTCCAGTTATTCCAGACTTATCACGGTGCAGTAAAAGGCACAAATATTGGTGCAAAAGGATTAACAGGCGAAGCATACAATGGAAATGCTTTCTGGGATACGGAAACATACTGCTTACCGTTCTTCCTTTTTAATAACAAAGAAGCAGCTCAGAATCTTCTTTATTTCAGATATAAGACATTAGATGAAGCGAGAGAAAGAGCTAAGGCATTAGATTGTGAAGGCGCATTTTATCCAATAGCGACAATAAGCGGTAAGGAATGTTGTAATTTATGGCAGCATGCAAGCTTACAGCTTCAGGCATCTACAGCAGTTGCGTATGGTATTTGGTTCTATGAAAAACTGTATCATGATGAAGAGTTTATGACACAGTATGGATTAGAAATGTTGATTGAAATATCGAGAATGTTAGTTACCCGTGGTGATTTCTCACAGGATGGTAAATATGGTTATTACTGCGTAATGGGACCTGATGAATTCCAGATGATGGTTCATAACAACTGTTATACGAACTTCATGGGTAAATTCACATTAGATTTTACACTCAAAGTAATTGAAGATATTAAGAAAAATGATAAGAAGGCTTATGACGAAATAGTTGGAAAAATTAACTTCGATGAGTCAGAAATGGACAAATGGAAAAAAGTTAGTGAATGTATGTACATTCCTTACCATGAAGATAGTCTTTTGTACGAACAGCATGAAGGATTCTTTAAACTTCCTCATTTGAATATTGATTCAATTCCAATTGAAGATTTCCCACTATATAATCATTGGTCTTATGACAGAATATATAGAAATGACATGATTAAACAACCGGATGTTTTGATGTTTATGTTGTTATTTAATTCTCATTTTACAGAGGAACAGTTAAAGGCAAATTATGAATATTACGAACCTAGATGTATACATGAAAGTTCATTGTCACCTTCAGTACATTCAATTTTAGCATCACAACTTCATAAAAAAAATGAAGCATATGATTTCTTTGGATTTGCTACAAGAATGGACTTGGATAACTATAACAGAAATACAAGAGAAGGTATACATACAACAAGTATTGCAGCAGCATGGATGAATATTATTTATGGATTTGGCGGACTTAGAACAGATGGAGATATTATTCATATTACACCTTCAATTCCACAAAACTGGAATAAGTACACTTTCAAAATCCATTATATGGGAGAAGTTATTGAAGTGATGGTTACTAAGGATAAAGTGAAAATCAGTACTAAATATGGCAAAAATATTTTAGTTCAGGTTTATGATGAAAAAATTGAACTTGGAAAAGAAGCATATATTTGTGACGTCAAATAAAAATAAATTTAATGCCGGGGCAGAATACAAAGTGTTTTGTCCCCGGACAAAAATGGGAGGTAAATAAATGAATTGGGAGTTGACAGAAAACGGGTTTAATTCAGAAAAGATTGCTCATTTAGGAAATAAATTTCTGACAGGTAATGGATATATGGGAATTAGAGGCACTCTCGATGAATTTGATTCCCGGGATTTAGTAGCTGTTAATTTGGCAGGAATTTATGATCAGGTAGGTAATAGCTGGAGAGAACCGTTGAATGCTCCAAATGGTTTTTACAGTTATCTGATTGTTGATGGAAATGTTTTAAAGGTTCAGGATAATGCGCCTAAAGAACATTTTATAAAATTAGATTACAGACATGGAATATTTAAAAGACATACAGAGTGGACAACGAAGAGAGGAAACATTGTACTTGAATCAGAGCGCTTTGTAAGTATGGATGATGTTCATATTGGAGTAGAGAAATACAAAATTACGGCGGATTTTCATGCAGACATTAATTTTTTAACAGGAATTGATGGCGATGTATGGGACATTAACGGACCGCATTATGATGAAATTATTATGGATGAAGATGACTGTATAAGCATAGTTGGAATATCTCATGAAAAGAAATATCATGTGGCGGTAAGTGTAAGTGAAGATGAAAATTTCCCATGTGAAAAGAAGATAATATTAAAAAAAGAGGACAAAAAGATAATAAAATCATTAAATTTTGTCTCAGATATTAATAAGTGTTATGAAATTCACAGATTTATGGCAATTTATACATCAAAAGATTGTGAGAATCCTTTAGATAATGCAAAAGAAAAGGCTATAAATATTAGAAATAAAGGATATTACGAATTGCGCGATGAACATTGTAAATGCTGGGAAAGCATTTGGGACAATTCAGAAGTGGAAATTGAAGGCGATGATGATGCGATGGAAGCATTAAATTATTCGTGCTATCACCTAAACAGTATTTCACCAAGACATGCAGACAGCCTTTCTATTGCAGCCAGAGGTTTATCGGGACAGACGTATAAAGGTGCTGTTTTCTGGGATACGGAAATGTTTATTTTAGACTTTTTACTTATGACAAACCCAAAAGTAGCAAGAAATGTAATGAAATACAGAATAGATACTTTAGATGGTGCAAAGGAAAAAGCAAAAAGTTATGGCTATGATGGTGCATTTTATGCATGGGAAAGTCAGGAAGGCGGATTTGACGCCTGCTCAGATTATAATGTTACAGACGTTTTTACAAAAAGACCGATGCGAACATATTTTAAAGATAAACAGATTCATATTTCGGCAGCTATTGTATATGGAATTGGCAGATATATAGACCTTACATGTGATATGACAATTTTATCTGAGGGTGGAGCAGAAACAATAATTGAATGTGCTAAATTTTATTATGATTTACTTCTTAAAAAAGTGTCAGGAGGATATTATGAACTTCATGATGTTATAGGACCTGATGAATACCATGAAAGAGTTAATAATAACGGTTATACAAACCGAATGGCAAAATATACATTTGAACAGGCTGTTAAAGTAATTGATTCAATTGATGAATTAAACGAACAGTATGCAATAAAGTTGTGTAAAGAATATAACTTAAAACAATTAAAAGAAAAATTTGAAATGGCTGAGCGTAATATTTATATTCCACAGCCAAATGAAAATGGAATCATTCCACAGTTTGACGGTTATTTTGATTTAGAAGATGTAAGCGTAAATACTGTAAGAAGCAGACTCTTAGACCCTAAGGAATATTGGGGAGGAGCAAATGGAGTTGCAGCACATACACAGGTTATAAAACAGGCAGACGTAGTAACATGGCTTACAATGTTTCCGGATGATGTAAGTGATGAAATAAAACTCAAAAACTGGCAGTATTATGAACCGAGAACAGAACATGGTTCATCATTGAGTGCATGTATGTATGCTTTGTTAGCCTGCAAGTGTGGAATGAAAGAAAAAGCCTATCCGCTATTTATGAAATCAGCTTCGGCAGATTTGAATGAAGGTGGAAAGGAATGGGCAGGACTTGTCTACATCGGAGGAACACATCCGGCGGCAGAAGGTGGAGCCTATATGGTGGCAATAAAAGGATTTGCGGGAATTTATTTTGAAGATGGAAAAATTAAAGCAAAACCTGATTTGCCAAAAGCATGGAAAAAAATGAGATTTCATATTTGTTATAGAAACAAAAAATACAAAATTGAAATAGAAGACAATAACGCAAATATTGTGGAAATATAGGAAATGAATACAAAGCAAAACAGTGCAAGTGTAGAATTTAAAATTTATATGACAATATAAGTAGCATTTATAAGATTGTTAGGATTCATTTGAAATCTCCTTAAATAAGAAAGAAGCGTTAGAAAATACTTCTAACGCTTTCTCTTTCTACAATAGAAGTTGGAAGTGATACTTCGCATGGATTAGGCATTCTGTGTTCTAACAATTCCAACATAAATTTAACGGCTATACGACCTTTAAGGTCCATATCCTGATGAACAGTGGTAAGAGCCGGAGTTGTAATGTTACATATATTTAAATCGTCGAATCCTACTATTGATATATCTTCAGGAATACGAACACCTTCTTTATGAAGGTTAGCCATAATATTTCCTGCAAGAAAATCGGCAGTAGTAACGAGTCCTGTTATTTCAGGATGAGAAGATAAATATTTAGCGATATGTTTTGTATTTTCAAGGTCCATACCACATTCAAAAACAAGGGAATCATCAAATGGAATACCGGCTTCTGTAAGGGCAGCCTTATATCCGAGGAAACGCTCCATTAAAACGCCACCTTCTTTTATGTGAAGAGAGGCAAATGCAATTTTACGATGACCTTTGCTGATTAAATACTTGGTTGACTGGTTGCTTCCACCAAAATCTTCTAATCCGACATTACAAATGTTCTTTTCATGAACGTAACTGTCAACGAGAACGATAGGAAGCTTTTTAGCACAACTTGCAATGGCTTCAAAAAAGTCATCGCGGAAGATACCTGCTAAAAACAAACCGTCAAGATCCCATGTTTTTAAGAAAGCTTTAAACTGTTCAGGCGTCTCAACAGTACGCAACATTAAAAAATAACCATTTTCACGAAGAACCTGTTCGAGAATTCCGATAAATCGGGAAAGAAAAGGGTCTTCCATGAAATTTGAGTCTTTATTAGTAACAATATGGTTTACGAAACCAATAACTTTTGATGAACGTGAAACCAATGATCTGGCAGACATATTAGGTACATAACCTAAATCATCAATTGCTTTATTAATTTTAGCGACGGTTTCAGCAGAAACGCGACCGGTTTTTCCATTGATAACATTGGAAACGGTTGTTGCACTTACGCCTGTAGCCGAAGCAATATCTTTAATAGTAACCATATAATAAATCCTTTCTGTTTTTAGAATAGGTAAAACGTAAAACCTATATAGAAATAGTAACACTAAAATATGATTTTGAAAACAAAAAAATGTAAAGGAGAAGAGAAAAAATGAAGGGTGTAATTTTTGATTTAGATGGAGTTTTAGTTTCTACAGATGAACTTCATTATCAGGCTTGGAAAAAATTAGCTGATGAACTGGGAATTACTGAATTTAACAGAGAGGACAATATGCGACAGCGAGGAGTAAGCCGTATGGCTTCTTTGGAAATTGTTCTTGAAAAAGGTGATAAAACATATACACAGGAAGAAAAGATGGAGCTTGCAGACAGAAAAAACGGATACTATGTTGAAATGCTCCAAAAACTGGATTCAGGTGCTGTACTTCCGGGAGCAGTAGAAACTTTGAAAATGCTAAAGGAAATGGGAATTATGTCAGCAGTTGGTTCGGCAAGTAAAAACGCACCAATAATACTTGAAAGGACAGGTCTTGCACCTTATATCGACAAAATAAGCTGTGGATTAGATGTAACTAAATCTAAACCTGACCCTGAAGTATTTTTAGTGGCTGCAAAGAAATTAGGACTTAATCCGGCGGATTGTCTTGTAGTTGAAGATGCAGCAGCAGGAATAGAAGCAGCAAAGAGAGGCGGAATGAAATCCCTCGGTGTAGGACCGTTTCATGAAGAACTGGGAGCAGATTTTCATTCCGAAACACTTGCAACAGTAGAAAACTGGAGGGAAATTTTATGTTAAAAGGAAAGAAACAAAAAACAGGGGAAAACAATAATTCAAAGCCAATGGGCAAAGGATTTTTTGTAGTTGGATGTGTAATAATTTATTTCCTTATTGTAGGAATAGTAAGCGCGGCAATTCATTTGCCTGTAGCAATAACAAAAATTTCAGACAATAGTGAGATAAAAAACGCCAAGGTTGTATTGTATGATGGACCTAAATCACTTAAAGATGCTACAGATGCTGATTTGGAAAAAGCATCAGAAGAAAAAAGAGATATTTCATTAATGCATTGTGTTGATACTAAAGTTGCGGTAAACGGCAAAGACTGTTATGTATACGATACAAATGTAAATAACACACATACATGGATGGGTGATTATATGCCGGCAGAAGACAGAACACCTATTACATATTTTGATTTTGAAGGAAAAGTTAAAATAACAGTTACAGTTCCTAATACAGATATTGAATATGTAAATATCAGACCATTAAAATATAACATTAAGCCGGAAATTAATACTAAAAAGCATACGGTGACATTTACAATTGACACACCTGATGCCTACACAGTTGAATTTAATAAAAAAGTAGAACGTGCAGTACATATTTTTGCAAATGAAATAGAAAAAGATGTTCCTGACAAAGATGCAGAGGGTGTTAAATACATTGGACCTGGTGAATGGAATATCGAAGACATGGTATTAGAAGATGGAGATACAATTTATATCTCAGGTGGAGCAGTTGTACATGGAGCAGTTACAGCATCATTTGCTAAAGATGTAACAGTTAGAGGAAGAGGCATTATTGATAATTCTAATTTAGAAGGTTGGAAAGGTACAAGTGCTACAGTTCCACTTAGATTTGATAACTGCCAGTACGTAACTGTTGAAGGAATTATTTCATTAAATGCAAATGCATGGTGCTTCCAGGGTTACAATTCAGTAGCTGGAGATATCAGTAATTTAAAGATTATTACAGCAAGACCAAATGGTGACGGAATTTCATTACAGTCATGTAAGAGTTTTGATGTAGAAAATTGTTTTGTACGTACATGGGATGATTCATTAGTAGTTAAGAATTATGATGTAAATTCAAACAATATCAAGTTCAAAAATGTTCAGGTTTGGACAGATTTGGCACAGTCAATGGAAATAGGTTATGAAACAAATAAAGGTGACAAAGAAAACTCGACAATTGAAAATGTTACATTTGAAGATATAACAGTACTTCATAACTTCCATAAGCCGGTATTATCAATTCACAATGCAGATAATGCAGCAATTTCTAACGTGACTTATAAAAATATTGTAGTTGAAGATGCATGCATGGGACTTGGAGATGGAACAAAAGAATTGATCGATTTACAGGTATTAACAAATTCAGGCTGGTCAACAACTTCTGACCGAGGAACTATTTCAAATGTAACAATTGATGGCTTCAAGGTACTTTACGGAAATGAATCCCTTCCTTCACAGATTAAAGGATTTGACGAAGAGCATGGTATTGATGGAGTTTCAATTTCAGGATTAAATATCAAGGGTAAAGATATTAAATCATTTGAAGATGGTGACTTTGAGATAGATGAAGACACAGTAAAGAATGCGGAAATAAAGTAGGAGGAGCATTATGAAGAAAAAGTTTATAATTATAATAGGATGTCTTGCCGTAGTATGTGCAGTAATGTCAGCTGTTGTAGCTGTAGGCAATTCATCAGTAAAAATGTCAAATAAAAATTTGACGGTAGTAACAGCTCCTGACCAGAAGGAAGCGATGGAGAACGATGCATTTAAGGAAGAAGAATATGTTGCACCTGAAATTGATGGCACAAATGTGGCGTTAGACGGAAGAGCAGATGCAAATGGATTTAACGATGTTTACAGAGCACCGAATATAATTGATGGCAGCAGATTAACATACTGGGAAGGTTCTCAAAATGAAGAAAGCCAGATAATTTCTGTAGACTTAAAGGATTCATATACTATTCATACAGTTGTAGTTGGATTGAATCCGGCTCAGATTTGGGGAAAGAGAACTCAGACGTTTAAGATTGAAGCAAGTGATGACGGACAGAATTATACAGAAGTAATACCATCTAAAGATTATGATTTTGATCCAAAGACAGGGAATCAGGTTATTATTGACATTGATAATGTCAAAATGCAATACATAAGATTAACGTTTACAAAAAATACAGGTGCTGTAGCAGGTCAGATTGCTGAACTTGAAGTTTATACAAACGATAAATAAAATTATGTAGAGTATAAAGATTTTGATTAAACATAGCGTGATTGAAAGGCGCTTTTAGAGAAAATTTTATATTAAAAATATAATTTGATTCATAACAAATAAAAAGAACCATGCTTATTATCAGTTTCACAATGAGATAAATCTGATAAAAGCATGGTCCTTTTATTTATTAGCATCTTCGGAATATTCTTTAAATTTAAACTTGTTGATAGGAACACACTTGTTAATTAACTTTGTATATGCTTTAGACATACTCTTAGGTACTTTAAATTTGGCTCTAACATATATTTTTGAGAAAGCATTTTCTTCTAGTGAGTCTAAATTATTACTCCTTATTTTTATATATTTTAAATTTGAAAGCTTGTAGAAAGCCTTTTCTTCGATTGTATTAACGCTATCTCCAATAATGACTTCTTCAAGTTTAGTACAGTTTACAAAAGCCTTTTTAGGTATAATCTCAACTTTGTTTCCAATTTTTAAATGCTTTAATTTTGTTAAATTATCAAATGCTTTTTTAGAAAGTGTTGTTACATCAAAAACTCTTCCCTGAAACTTAATAGTTGATGGAATTTCTAAAGACTTAATACTATAGTCTTTAACTCCTTCAAAAGAAACAGTTGAATTTGATAAAATTTTGAAATTATAACCATCAACTTCACAAGTTTTATTAACAGAGGATTCAACCTCAAGTGAACCGTCGTACCAGTCAATTTCATTAAATGACATTGCATTTTCAAATGAAGTTACAGTTGGTTTTTCTCCGCCGTATTTTTTATACCAGCTTGATGGATATAAAACATTTTTGTTATAGTGAGTTAAACTTGTGTCTACATCTGAGAATTCATTTTTTCTAAGCTTTCTGCAAACGACAACAGTTCTATAATCGTGTACTTCATATGAGCAAGTGGATAACATTAAAAGTGAATCTTTTTCATTTATATCTACAGGACATTTATAGGATGAACGAATCTCTATCTGATATACAAAATTTAAAAATTGTTCCTTTGTCTGAAATGTACTTTGTAGATAATTGAATCCGTCGCTGCTTTCGAAATCTCCTGCCACTCGCATATATCCTATTATTTTCCACTTGCTCTCTTTATATAAGGTGTCAAATGTAATTACCGGATGCTGTTTGTAAAATTCGATATCTTTATATTTTAACAACTGATGAAACATCATTCCTGTCGAATCCATATTATGTCCATGTATGACAAGATTCTTTGAACGGGGTTTGATTTTTGAATTGCTTTGTATGTAAAGGCAACCATTTTTATCACGACCACCTTCAAAATCATGCTTTAAATAAAATTCTGAGTTGCCGGTTGACTGCATTACCGGATAATCTATATTAGTTCCGGGAACTTTTAACCACCCGCGTATGTCAGAGTTTATTTCCAAAAGCTTTGAAAACTTTAATAATATTCCATCAGCTCCTTTATCACCTGTTTTATATGATTTGTCCAAATTAATGTCAACAGGGGTATTCTCGGACGAATCGTCATCTATAACTTCATTGTTGCCGTCAGATTCAGGAGAATCTGAAACTGAATAATATAATGATTTGTATTTATTGTTAAGCTGTCTGGAATGATAAGGCTGTATGCCTAAGTAATAAATCAAAAAAATAACGCATCCGATTAACAATAAAACAGAACAAATCATTACCGTAAGTCTGATTTTTTTCTTGCTGTTAATACTAATCATAAACATCTCCTATTGGATTTGGAAAAGTAAAATAAAGATAATAATGACAAAATATATTTATTTAATTTTCATTATAAAGAGTGTTTAGGGGGGAGTTTAAAATAGTGTTGAAATATAAAAATGCTTTCGGATTGTTCTGTATTATGTAACAGGAAAATCCACATTTAACTTTAAAATAATTATAATTGTAATAATAAAAAAAAGCAATAAAACATAAAATTAATAGTAGGAAATAAAGTCAGGTTATATATTGGTAAAACCGTTCCCAAAACAAAGCAGAAGACACAAGCGTAAACATAAAAAATATAGACATAAAATACAAAATAATTGACAATTGAAAGGTTTTTTTGTGCAATAATAATAAAAAAATGGGTGGTTTTTGGTTAAAACGCACCCACCAAACAGATTGACAAAGGCATGGTGCCATGTTAATATTAGTTTAACGTTAAACGGATGTGGGAAAAGTGATTTATTGGGGTGTGTCCGGGGGGACAATTTTCAAAAAAATCTTTTATTTTACCCAGGAAACAAGAAACAATTAAATAAGTGAAAATCTTTAAACCGTTACAAGTTTAACGTTTAACTTATTCGAAGAAAGGAAGAGGTAGAGAAATGAAAAAAACATTTAAAAAGTTATTAGTTATGGTAAGTGCTATAGTTCTCATATTTAGCATGAACGTAGCAGCGGCAGAGGACATTGTATTGAATGATAGTGGAAGTCCATTTATTAAATCATTTGATCCGGGAACAAGTGGAGAATACAAATATTTAGGATATGCTTACTGTTTTGAAGTAGGACCTGAATATAAATATTTACAGATTACATATACAGGTGATCCTACAGCATTTGATGAATTAAGATTAGAATTTGTAGTTAACTCAGACCCATCAGAGGAAAAGAAATTAACTCCTGTATGGTTCAGAGAAAATGACGAAGGTACAGTTAGAACAACAGACGGCGGATTAGTTCCTAATCCTTCAGATAAAGAACAGACAGCAGTAATCGATTTAGAAAAATCAGGAATTGACTTATCAACAGGTATCAGAGCGTTCCATATACATGATACACCTGGTAAAGGTAAGTTTACAATTACAGATGCAAGATTAATGACTAGTGCACCAAAGGGTGGAGCATCAGCAAGTGCAAGCGACGTTAAATCATCTTCAGATGATAAGAAAGCAAGCAGTGATTCAAAATCAAAATCAAGCTCAAGCACAGACAGTAAGAGTTCGGATTCATCTTCAAGCAAAGACAGCTCAGCATCATCAGCTTCAGCATCTTCATCAAGCGATAGCTCAGAATCAGTAGGAGGTGGCGCAACAGCAGCACCTACAACAGGTTCAGCAACATATCCAATTGCTATAGCTATAGGAGGTATTGTAGTAGCAGGCGCAGCATTAGTTGCATCAAAGAAAATGAAAATCCAGTAGTTTTAAGAAAGGAAGAAGGTTCATATGAGATTAAAGAAAATTAGTAACAAAGCAATTGCTTACGCATGCGTCGGAACATTGGCGGTAAGCAGCTTGGCAGGGGTGAACTTTGCATCAGTAAAAGCGGATGAAGAGAGCGGAACAGAAGCAGAAGTTAATTCGTATAAGGAAGTTAGTATTCCATGGATGGTTAAGGAATATGATCCGGGCACAGATGGTGATTACAAATATCTTGCAGGAATTGATCTTGCAGCACTAGAATTGACTAGTGATTATAAATATTTACAACTCACATATACAGGCGATGCTACGGCATTTGATGCTTTAAGATTTGAAATGGCAGGAGCAGATGGCTCTTTAGGAACATATTGGTTTAAGGAAAACCCACAGGGAACAATTAAGACATCTGATGATACATTAGTTGCAGATCCTTCAGAAGAGGAACAGACAGCAGTAATTGATCTTGAAAAATTAGGAATTAGTGGTGCAGACTTAATTACTACGATTCATATGCATGATTCACCGGGAAATGGTAAGTTTACAATTAAGGAAGCTAAGTTTACAAACAGTCCAAAAGAAGTTAAGTCGATTAGCATTCCATGGATGGCTAAAGAATATAATCCTGGAGAGGGAGAAGGATATCAGTATCTTGCAGGAATTGATCTTGCTGACCTAAATGTAACAAAAGATTACCAGTATTTACAGTTATCATATACAGGTGAATCTACATCATTTGATGAACTTAGATTTGAAGTAGTTGGAACAGATAAAGGATTAGGAACATTCTGGTTTAAAGAAAATCCACAGGGAACAATTAAGACAGTAGATGACACATTAGTTGCTAATCCAACAGAAACAGAGCAGACAGTTGTAATTGACCTTGCAAAATCAGGAATTACAAATGCTGAAGGAATTGCTACAATCCATATGCATGACACAAAGGGCAAAGGTGCATTTACAATAACAGACGCTCAGTTTACAAACACACCACTTCAGGTAGCTAAGACACCGGTAGAACCTGAAGAAACAACTCCAGAGGAAACAACACCTGACAATAATGGGGAAACAACACCGGAAACAACAACAGAAAAAGTAATTGCAGATGGAACAAATGACATCATTTTAAATGGTGATGACCAGGGCAAGAGTGCTATGATTGGAACTTACTCAATTAAGAAAGGCTCTGTAGAAAAACCAAATTACAAATATCTTGGATGGGCAACATTTAAAGACTTTGCAAACGAATCATACAAATACTTAAAGATTACATATACAGGTAATATTAAATTACTTAGATTTGAATTTGAAGGCAAAGGTGGAGAAAAACAGGGACCATTCTGGTTTGATCCTGAACAGGCAACTCATTTTGTAACAGAAGATGGTAGTGCAATTCCACTTGTTGGAAACAACACAACAGTAGTAATTAATCTTGCTAAATCAGGCGTTGATATGAGCAAATATAATTCAGGTGTACATATGCACTGCTCAGCAGAAGACGAAGATGTAAATATTTCAATTACAGACGCAGTGTTATATGGTGGAAAGAAGAGTGAACCACAGCCAACAACAACTGCAGCACCAACAACAAAACCAACAACTGTAGCACCAACAACAACTCAGGCAGCAAAAGTTTCAGTTGGAAAGACAGCTGTTAAGAGTGCAACAAAGAAAAAATCAGCAAAGAAAGCTTCTGTAGTACTTAAGAAAGTTAAAGGGGCAAAAGGATATCAGGTTAAAATTTCTACATCTAAGAAATTTAAGAGTAAAGCAACAAAGACAATCACAACTGCAAAAGTTAAATTTGTTGTTAAGAAATTAAAAGCAAACAAGAAATACTATGTTAAGGCTAGAGCATACAAAGTAGTAAACAAGGCTAAAGTTTATGGTAAATGGTCAGCAGTTAAACAGGTAAAAAATAAATAATAATAACAGTTAATTACTAGAAAGCCCTCACGTAATAAACATGTGAGGGCTTTCGTTTTAAAAGAAAGGGCAAATGAAAGTGAAGAAGGGAAAAGTTTTTACAGCTATATTGATGGGAATAGTAATGACAACAGGGGGAAATATGACAGAATTTAATACAGAAGTAAAGGCGGATATAAGTTCAGAATTTGAAATTCCTCAAGCAGATGAGGCAGGAAGAATTGGTGCAAGCATGCCCTATCTTAGATATGATTCAAAAGATGCAGAGATTGGAAATGGCGCAAAAATAGAAGAATCAGTAAAATCTGAACGAACAAAGATTGCAAGTCAGGCGTCACAACAGTCGTATGTAAGTCTGCCGGTTAAAGATTCATATGCAGAATGGACTGCAGTTAAAAGTGGTTCAGGTGTAACAATGAGATTTACAATGCCGGATTCAGCAGGCGGTAAAGGATTAACAGGAAGCCTTGATGTATATGTAAATGGAGAATTTTGTCAGAAAGTTGATTTGACATCTTATTACATGTGGCAATATTTTGCAGGTGGAAATCCAAGTGATAAAAACAACGGAGGAGTTCCGTGCTTTGCATTTGATGAAGTACATTTTATTTTGAATAAAACTTTAAATCCGGGGGACAAAATAAGAGTTCAAAATTCAGGAAGAGACAATTTAATTTATGGTGTAGATTTTGTTGAAATCGAAGAAGTTCCACAACCTATTTCACAACCTGCAAATTCTTTGAATGTTGTAGATTATGGTGCGAAGCCAAATGATGGAAAAGATGATTATAATGCAATAAGAAATTGTATAAGTGCTGCTAATATTCAGGGAAAAGATGTTTATTTTCCAGAAGGAACTTTTAATATAGGCAGAAAATGGACTTTTTATGGAAAGAACATAAAAGTTACGGGAGCAGGAATGTGGTATACAAACATTCAGTTCACAAACAGTAATGCGAATAGCGGAGGAATTGCATTTGCAGGAGAAAATTCATGTTATAATGTAGAATTTTGCAATATGTATATTAATTCAAATTTAAGCTCAAGATATAATGAACAGGCATCATATAAATGTTTTAGTGATGTTCCGGGAAATGGAAGTGTAATACATGATATTTGGGAAGACCATTTTGAGTGTGGATTTTGGTTAGGAGATTATAGTGGAACAGTTGATTATTCAGATGGAATGAAAATAATCAATTGTAGAATTAGAAACAATTTAGCTGACGGAGTAAATTTCTGTCAGGGTACAAGCAATAGTGTGGTATATAACTGCTCAATAAGAAATAATGGAGATGACGGACTGGCATGTTGGAATAATAATTATTTGTCAGCGAAAGATGAAACAGGAAATGTGTTTGCATATAATACAATAGACTTTATTTGGAGAACCGGAGGCATTGCAATATATGGAGGAGATGGATTTAATATTTACAATAATTATATTTGCGATACATTCATGGCATCTGGAATTCATTTGAATACAACATTTGATGGATATAAATTTAATAATACGAAAAATATAAAATTCGAAAATAATACATTGGTAAGATGTGGAACATATAAAGATAGTTGGGGTAGTTCTTTAGCAGCTATAGATATTTCGCAAAATGTAAAGAATGTTTCATTTGTTAATACAAAAATATATGATGCATGGCACGATGGAATAGCTTTAAATGACAACATACAAGGGATAAAATTTGAAAATACAATAATTTATGGAAGTGGAACTGCAGGACAGAAAGTGTCAGGAAATGTAGGAGCAGCAATTAAGACATCGGGAAGTCCGAAAGCTCAAATTGATAATATAAGTATAACTAACAGTGCTTATAATCATAATGACAAACCGTATCTTTTTACAGGAAGTTATAATGGAATTTCAATTTTGAACGAATTGTTGTATAATAATTTGGCTTATGAAGTACCGGGATATCCTGAAGTTTCAGATGTTACAAAGGATGAGGAGACAATAAAACCAGGTGATAACGAGACAACACCTGGAAATGACAACCGTAATGATACGGGAAATTTAATGAATTCGGGAACATCTTCGAATTCAGAAACAGTTTCAAATCAGAATGATGAGACTAAGAAAAAAATAACAAAGAATAAACCGGGAAAAGTAAAAATTAAATCTGTAAAAAAGACAAAAGGTAAAATGAAAATTACTTTGAAAAAATTAAGAGGGGTTTACAGGTATCAGATTAAAGTTTCAACTTCAAAGAAGTTTGTAGGCAAAAATACTCTTACTAAAAACTTAAAGGGGACAAAAGCGGTTTTCAAAAAAATCAATGTAGCAAAAAAGTATTACGTTAAGGCTAGAGCGTATAAAATTGTGGAAAAGAAAAGATTATATGGAAGATGGTCGGGGGTCGTATCTAAATAACCAACACAATTGCGAATAGTTGAACGTAAAACTTTAAATAAAATAAGAAGGAGAAGAAACATGAGAAAAAGTATTCAAAAGGTTTTATCATTTGCTTTAGCAGGGGCAATGGTATTACAACCTTTACCTTCAGCACAGAGTGTGTTTAAGGTAAACGCAGGGGTGGCTTCGGAATCAAAGTTTGATATTCCGCAAGCTGATGCAAGTGGACGTGTAGGAGCTAAGGTTCCTTACACAAGATATGATTCATTACAGGCGAATATTGGTGGCGGAGCACAGATTGCTTCATCAAAGAATTTCGACAGAATGAATATTGCAAGCCAGGCTTCGGAACAGTCATATGTAAGACTTCCTGGAAAAGGAGCTTACGCAGAGTGGACAATGAACACTACCGGAGATGGGGTTACAATGAGATTTACAATGCCTGATTCCAGTGATGGAATGGGACTTAAAGGCTCATTAGATGTGTATGTAAACGGACAGTACAAAAAGACAATTGATTTAACATCTTATTTTATGTGGCAGTATTTTGCCAGTGGAAATCCAAGCGATAATAATGATGGTGGAGTGCCATGTTTCGCTTTTGATGAAATACATTTTAAATTAGATAACTCTTTAAAAAAGGGTGATACAATCAGAATTCAGAGCAGTGGAGCCAATGCTTTAGAATATGGTGTAGACTTCCTTGAAATTGAAAATGTACCTGATGAAATTGCACAGCCGGACAATTCTTTAAATGTTGAAGATTTTGGAGCAGTTCCTGATGATGGACAGGACGACTATGATGCAATTTATCGTTGTATAGAAGAAGCAGACAGATCAAACATGGATGTTTATATCCCGGCAGGAACATTTGAAATCGGACAGGTTTGGAGATTATATGGTTCAAACATGAAGATTACAGGTGCAGGTATGTGGTATACAAATATTCAGTTTACAAATCCTGATGCCGGTGGCGGTGGTATTTCCGCCGGATGGCAGACAAGCGGTTCAAAGGATGGATATTGTAATAATATTGAATTTTGTAATATGTACATTAATTCAAATCTTAGATCACGTTATAATCAGCAGGCAGTATATAAATGCTTTATGGATGTATTCACAGATGGATCAGTAATCCATGATATTTGGGAAGAACATTTTGAATGTGGATTCTGGTTTGGTGATTACAATGGAAAAATGGATTACTCAGACGGAGTTAAAGTAATGGACTGTAGAATTAGAAATAATCTTGCAGACGGAGTAAACTTCTGTCAGGGTACAAGCAATGCAACAGTTTACAACTGCTCTATCAGAAACAATGGTGATGATGGTTTAGCATGTTGGAATAACAGCTGGGGCGGAGCTAAAAATGAATCTGGAAATGTATTCGCATATAATACAATTGATTTCATATGGAGAGCTGGTGGTATTGCAATCTATGGTGGTGATAATTTCAAAGTTTATAACAATTACATTTGCGATACATTTATGGCAGCAGGTATTCATTTAAATACAACATTTGACGGTTACAAATTTAGTGAGTGTAAAAATATGACATTTGATAATAACATCATAGTTCGTGCCGGATGTACAAAGGACAGCTGGGGTGAAGAACTTGGTGCAGTTGATATCAAGCAGGAAGTCAAGAATGTAACATTTAACAATACTCAGATTTATGATGCTCAGCATGATGGTATCAGAATCCTTGATAACTCAGCAAGTAATGTAGTGTTTAACAATACTAAGATTTTAGGCTCAGGTATAGATGGTCAGCAGGGAAATTATTCATCAGTTCCTCATGCAGGTGCAGCTATCAGACTTGGAAGCTCATCATCAGCTACATTTAATGGAATCGAAATTGCAAATTCTGCATTTAAGAACAAAGAAGATGGATCACCATATTTCTATACAGGTGGAACAGATTCATCATGTGTGAAGAATGCAACAATCTATGATGATGATGTTACATATACAGTACCGGGTTATCCTGAACCATATATTGATGGTGGACAGCAAGGTGGTGTTACAAATCCATTAGAAGGTATTACAGGATATGATATTGCTTTAACAGGTTTAACATGGAAAAATGAAAATGGCTCATCAGACCTTAAAAATGGAGATAAGGTTACATTCTCTGTTGCAATTACTAATACAAGTAATGTAGATATTCCTGAAGGAGTAACAATTGGATTCAAAGTTGTAGTTGATGGAACAACAACTTACAGAAATCAGAAATTTAAAGATGGTTTGAAAGCAGGACAGACAGTTAAACTTTCAACAACAGGTGCTTGGACAGCTTCAAGAGGAGGTCATACAATCGTTGCAACAGCAGATGATACAAATAAACTTCCAAATGAAACAGACAAGAACAATAATACAAGAACAAAGAAATTTAATGTTTATGGAGATGCAGCTACAAATCCTGTAACAAGAGTTTCAGGTGGATATGACTTAGTTGTATCAAAGATAGTTGCTAATAAGCAGGACATTGCTGTTGGAGATCAGTTAGTATTTACTGCAACAATTACAAATGCAGGTGATACAGCTATTCCGGCAGGAACAACTATTGGATATCAGTTACAGATTGATGGAAATACATCAAATATTTTATGGTGCGATACATATAATAGCGGATTGGCAGCAGGACAGTCAGTTGATTTAACAGTAAATTCTGGTTCAGCACAGAGAAATTACTGGACAGCTACAAGTGGAAAACATAGCATAATGGCATGGGTTGATGATGTTAATAGAATTCAGAATGAAGTTAATGAAGATAACAACAAATATACTATTTCATTAAATATTCCAACAGCATCAATGATTGAAAATCCTGATGCACCTGATGATTTAAACAATCCTGGACAGGTTGAAACAACAAAACCAGTTGAAACAACAAAGGCACCTGAAACAACGACAAAACAGGCTGAAACAACAACAAAGGCACCTGAAACAACAGCTAAACCGGCTGAAACAACAACTAAGACACCTGAAACTTCAAGAGATACATCAGGAGATATTGTACTTAATGAGTTTATGAAAACATGGACAGTAGGTACAGGAAGCGGATATCAGTATATGGGTCAGGTAAATTACAAAGCACCTGCAGGATACAGATATCTTCAGTTGACATATACAGGTGATACAAGAGCATTTGAAGAACTTAGATTAGAATTCTTTACAGATATGAAGAATCCGTATTGGTTCAACAAAAATCAGGCAGTTAAGTTTGTGACAACAAATGGAGATGTAGTTAGTGCTCCATCATCCACTGCAAAGACAGTTGTAATTGACCTTCAGAAATCAGGTTTAAATATTAACCAGACAAATACTGGTTTCCATATTCATAATACACAGGGATATGGAAGTTTTACAATTACAGATGCAAGACTTTATAAAACAGCAGCTGTAGAACAACCAACAACAAAACCGGTTGAGACAACAACAAAGGCACCAGAGACAACAAAGGCGCCTGAAACAACAAAACCAGTTGAAACAACAACAGAAGCTCCATCAATGGTTTCAGATAAAGTTATTGTACATGGATATCAGATGAGTGCTAAGTTCAACGGAGTAGAAGGAGATATGGGAATTCGTATCGTATATTCTGTAGAACCTGAAATTGATGGAAAGAAAGTAGAAAAAGCAGGTGTTATTTGCGGAATAGTATATGGTGACAACCCAATAACAAAGAATGACATTGTATTAAACAGCAAGAATTCTTATGTAGCAAGCTATGAAGCAACAGACAAAGGTTTGATTGGCGATGTAGTTGGCGATTCAAAGACAGCAAAGAATTATGTAAGAACATTTGGATTAAAAGATTACAATGCAGCAGGACTTTCAGCAACATACTATACAAGATCATATGCAATTTTAGAAGACGGAACAATTGCATATAGTAATGTAGAAGAATTCAATATTTATGAAATCGGAAAGAAGATTTACCAGAAGAGATCAATGGTAAATGAGGCAGCTCATAATTACTTATATGATAAGATTCTTAAGGTGGTAAATCCTGCAGAATTACCAATTGATTATAATTGGAGCAATACAATAGAAAAATAAATAAAAGATATTGAAAACGGAGGCTATCGCTTCAACATTTAGGTTGTTGAAGCGAAGCCTCTTTGTGTTATATATGGGACTTTATTATGAATCAATTTTAATGAAATATTTGTATAATTTTTGATGTAATACTTGTATGTTTTTTAATGAAATATTTGAAAAAATCACCGCAATATTTGTATGAGTTTAAGTGCAATATTCCAGGGTTTTGGTAGAACATTTTACACTAATATGATAAAATAAAATAATAACTTTATTTACAATTTAATAGTGTCAAATGCGTATAACAACACAAAGGGGTGATTATTATGACAAATGACAAAGTAAGAATTCATCAGAGAGTACAGGATGTAATGAACGTGGATGAACTGTACAATTATATTTACAGATATGTGCATGATAACAACATGGAACAGTCAATTATGGCATTGGAAATGGCGAATGAATGCCATAAGGAACAGACAAGGATGGAAGGTGGACCGTATATTATTCATCCGTTAACAATTGCAAGACATGCAATATCCTTAGGAATTAAAGAAGACAACATAATTGCAACGATGCTTTTACATGATGTGTGTGAAGATTGTAATATTTCGGAAACAAGTATGCCTATAAATGATATTGTTAAAGCCGGGGTAAAAGCAATGACATTTGAAGTTAAGCCAGGTGAGGATAAGGAAGAAGCAAGATTAAAATATTTTGCAAGGCTAATTGATAATAGAGAAGCAACGATAACAAAGATGTTTGACAGGTGTAATAATGTGTCGACAATGGCTTTAATATTTTCGAGAAAAAGACTCGTTAAGTACATTAATGAGACAGATAAGCATGTCATTCCTCTTATTCAACAGGCAAGGATAAGATATCCTGAATTCGAGCAAATATGCTTTGCAGTAGAATATCAGATGAATTGTATGTTAAACTCGGTAGAAATGTTATTAGAATTTAACGATTCAAAGAGAGTATAGACTATTAAATGTCTATATAGTTTACAGAAAACGGTATGCAGTTATAAATAAATGTGACGTGATTAAAATTTGTGCAAATAACTACCATTTCATAGCTGTAAAAAATATATATTTTAAATACCCCCTAAAATATAATAGTGAAAGGATTGCATAATGGATAACAACCAAAATATTGAGACAGAAAAAGTTCACAAAAGAAGGGTAAGATATAAAGGAACGCACCCGAGAACGTATGCAGAAAAGTATAAAGAACAACAGCCTGAAAAATATGCTGATACAATAGAAAAAGTAATACGAAAGGGAAGTACTCCTGCAGGTATGCATATATCTATTTGTGTAAAAGAAATATTAGAATTTTTACAAATAAAGCCGGGGCAGAAAGGATTGGATGCAACTCTAGGATATGGTGGACATACATCAAAGATGCTCGAATGCCTTGAAGGAAATGGTCATGTATACGGATTAGATATAGATCCGATAGAAATAGAAAAAACAAAAAAGAGATTAGCAGACAAAGGATTTGGAGATAATATATTTACAGCTATTAATACTAATTTTGCAAATATAGATGAAGTGGCAAAAGAATACGGCCCATTTGATTTTGTATTGGCAGATTTAGGTGTATCATCTATGCAGATTGATAATCCGGAGAGAGGATTTACTTATAAATATGATGGCCCGCTTGATTTACGATTAAATCCGCATAAAGGAATTTCAGCAGCTCAAAGATTGGAAAATATCAGGGAAGATGAACTTGAAGGGATGTTTATTGAAAACTCAGACGAACCTTATGCCGCTGAAATTGCAAAGGCTATAGTGGAAAGGAACCGAAAAGGACAGAAAATAACAACAACACTTATGCTTAAAGATGTAATAGAAGAGGCATTATCTTTTATTCCACAGAAAGAAAGAAAAGAAGCAGTGAAAAAGTCCTGTGCCAGAACATTTCAGGCTCTAAGGATTGATGTAAATAATGAATTTGAAGTGTTATATGATTTTCTTGAAAAACTACCGGATGCAATGGCACCAGGTGGAAGAGTTGCGATTCTGACTTTCCATTCAGGTGAAGACAGACTTGTAAAGAAGGCATTTAAAGCCCTATATAAGCAGGGAATATTTTCAGAAATTGCAAAGGATGTAATAAGACCGTCTGCAGAAGAATGTAATATGAATCCGCGTGCAAGATCAACAAAAATGCGTTGGGCAATAAAAAATTAACAAATTAGTAAAATATTGTTTTGAGTATATAGAATATTTGTATTATAATGGAAAATGTATAAGAACGTGAATAGTTACATCGCACAATGAAAAATTGGAAATGATAATATAGTTGTGCGTAAAGGATAAAAGGAGGAGGAAATTAATGAATCCTATTATTTTAGATAAGGTAAGGGGTTGTATGTTAGGTGGTGCTGTAGGTGATGCACTTGGTTACCCGGTTATGAATCTTAACATTGATGATATTCGTAAAGAACATGGTGAAAATGGTATTAGCGAATATTTATTAGATGAAAATGGTAAAGCAGGAATATCAGATATAACACAGTTATCGTTATTTACTGCAAATGGAATTTTATCAGGAAAGACAAAAGCCTGTAAAATAGGTACTGAGGGACCAGATGTTGCAACAGTATGTCAGGCATACAAAGATTGGGTTAAAACACAGGAAAGTGATAATACTAACGAAAGCCATACAACATGGTTATATAATATAGAAAATTTGCATAGTAGAAGACATTCATTAGAATCAGGAATAGATATTTTCAAAGGCGATTTTGGAAGTGTTGAAAAGCCTGAAAAGTTAGGAATGGATTTTGGAGCTATTACAAGAATCGCTCCTGTGGGACTTTATTTTAAAGAAGAAAATATGCAGATTGAAGAAATAGATGTGTTTGCTGCAAATGTAGCTGCATCTACACATGGATATGATGCTGCTTATATTTCAGCTGCAATATTAGCTCATATAATAAATAAAGTAACATATACGGAAATGACTTTAAAAGAAGCTGTGTCAGATGCAATGAACACAGTAAAAAGATTATGTGGATATAAACCACATGTTGAAAGCGTCATGGAAGGGTTAAGCAGAGCTGTTTCTTTAGCCGGTGACGATATAGATGATAAAGAAGCAGTATCAGAAATCGGTATAGGAAATAGTGCCGATGAAGTACTTGCAGCAGCAATTTACTTTAGTTTAAAGTATGAAGAAGATTTTGAAAAAGCAATCCATGCTGCTGTCAATAATGACGGTAAAAGCGGAGCAATAGCATCCGTAACAGGAAATATACTTGGTGCATATCTTGGAGCAAGAGCAATTCCTGAAAAATATTTAGAAAAATTAGAGTTACGCCATATAATCCAGATAATAGCAGAAGATTTACACGAAGATTGCCCGAATACAAATTATTTTGACAACTTCAATTGGATTTGGGAAGAAAAATATGGCGAAGCCTGTTATATTATTTAATAACTCAGAATTACAAAAAACTGCCTTCATGTTCGCATGTAAAGGCAGTTTTTCTAAGAAATCAAAGCCATAAGGAATGAGTCTTACAGGGAAGAAGCCGAATGGAAGGGGCAATACAGATTAATAAAGGAGGAAACAAAATGAACGAAGTTCATTTTTTATAAATGTTTCCGACGAATAGCCGCTGACCGAAGGGCGGGGCAATACAGATTAATAAAGGAGAATATGTTGGACGACAAATTAAAGCAACAAATATTTTTAGAAATAGCAATGCCTATTTGTACCAGAGAAAAAGTAATGCTTATGCATAAGTTTATACAACATGGAAAAACAAGTTGCTTAGAACATAGCATAGCTGTAGCATACAATAGCTTTTTGATGGCAGAAACCATGGGAACTGAATATGATAGGGAAAGTCTTATAAGAGGCGGCCTTTTGCATGATTATTTTTTATATGACTGGCATAAACCTCATGGAAGATGGCATGGATTTAAACATCCTGCAATAGCATTGAAAAATGCTACAAGAGATTTTAAATTAACAGAAATAGAAAAGAATCTTATAGTAAGACATATGTTCCCACTAGTGCCGATACCACCTAAAAATATTGAGGGCGGTATAGTATGTATGGTAGACAAGTGGTGCTCGTTAAAAGAAACATTTTGTAGCGACATTTATAAAAAAGATGAAATGGTTCAGCAAATAATTAAAGTGGTTGAAATTAAACTAAGAGAAAAAGAAACAAGAGAATCAACGGTAAATATTTCACAGAGACATGTTGTTTTATAAAAATATACTTTTAGGCTGCAAATAACAAAAGATACAATAAAAAACAAAAGAGTGACTTTAAAGTTATTAATTGGATTAGTATTTTATGTAAAACAAATCTGAATGAAGCATTAGGAGGAATAGTATGGCAGGATTAGTTTTAGAAGGCGGAACATTCAGACCTATTTTTAGTTGTGGCGTAATGGATGCGTTATTAGATAATGGTATCGAATTTCCTTACGTAATAGGTGTATCGGCAGGAATAACGGATGCGATATCATACATTTCAAAACAGAAGGAAAGAAATTTACTGGTATTAGAAAAATATAGAAATGACAAAAGGTATATTGGAATAAATAATTTTAAGACAGATAAAAGTTTATTTGGTCTTGAATTTGCATATGGAACAGTTCCAAATGAATTAATGCCATTTGATATGGAAACATATAAGAAATACACAGGAAAGGTAAGAGTTGGTGTAACTAATTGTATTACAGGAAAAGCTGAGTATATGGATGGCATGGAAATGGATGATAAATATACAATGCTAAGAGCAACATGTGCAATACCCGGTTTTTTCCCAACGATTAATATTAATGGAATACCATATTATGATGGAGGGATAGCTGACCCGATTCCGATACGTAAGTCTATGGCGGATGGAAATGAAAAAAATCTAATTATCCTGACACAGCCATTAGAATATAGGAAAACATTAAATGCAAAGACTAAATTTGCAGCGAATCGTGTTAAAAAGAAATATCCTGAATTAGCAAATGCCCTATACACAAGACACATCAGATATAACGAGACAGTAGAGTATTGTCATAAATTAGAAGATGAGGGAAAGGCAATAATACTTCAGCCAAAGGTGAAACTCAACAGCTTTGAAAAGGATGTGAAAGTGTTGAGACAGACAAATGAAATGGGATATGAAATGGCTATGGACAAAATGGATTTAATAAAAGAATTAATAAAAAAATAAAAACATTTTTATCAAAAATAAGCGTAAAATTGTGTTTTTTCGACACTTTTTTGCGCCATTTTTTTTGCAAAAAAGGCAAAAACACCAAAATGAAAATTTTGAAATACCATAAAATAGTAAGGCGTTTGTGCATAATCAACAAAAAAACAAATAAAATAGACATTTTTTTGATGATATATTGCAAAAAATGTTTTTAAATTCTAATATTTTAAATATAGAACGACATATATATTGGGAATATGTTGGGGGTCGGATTCAAAAAAGCGGGCAAGTCAGCCTGATATTTCGTGAGTTAATGCGTGTATTGAAAACTTTTTAATATACGCTTTATTTTTATCTTGGTAATTTAGAAAAATAAAAATTACCAAATAAATATGTATAGAGTTTTGAATTATTATTGAAAACCGTGGAGTGATAATAATAGAAATCAGAAAGGGTTTGTATTAATTATATTATGCGGAAAATGTTGAGATTGGGAAAACATTTTACGTAATCGCAGAAAATGAATAAAAACGCATAGCGCGTTTTTCATAAAAAATATGAAGGGGAGGTTTTTATTCAATGAGAATTAAAAATCTAAGAAAAGTGTCAAAAAGAGCAGCAAGTTTTGCACTTTCAGCAGCGTTGGTAGTTGGAGTAGTACCTGCGCAGAATTTAATGCCTACTGTAAAGGCAGCGGATGACAATACACCATATGTTATTTCGAACGGAAGAATGGTATATGCCAGCTCATCTGTAGAAAACAGTGATCCGTCTTATGCAGTGGATGGCTCAACATCGACAAGATGGGAAAGCTCATGGAACAACAAAAATGAATGGATGTACGTAGATCTCGGAAATGTTACACAGATTACAGGTGTAAAACTTATGTGGGAAGGTGCGTACGCAACAGCTTACAAGATTCAGTTTTCTGATGATGAAGAAAACTGGAGAGATGTTTACACAAACAATTCATGTAAGGGTGGAAACGAAACAATTGATTTAAGTGGCTCAGCAAGATATGTAAGAATTTATATGACAGATAAAGCTTTGGCTGCTTATGGATATTCATTATATGAATTTCAGGTTCTCGGATTAAACGGAGTTACACAGAGACCTGTAGATTACGGAAAAAATATAGCAGAAGGCAAGAATGTAACAGCTTCATCACTTAGAGATGTATGGTGGATGTATGATGACAATGGCGTAATTGACCAGTCAACAGTACTTGCAAAGAATGCTGTAGATGGAAATATGAATTCATACTGGACATCAGGTGAAAAAGACAACCAGTGGTTGTGTGTAGATTTGGGCAGAAATCATGAAATTGGACGTGTAGTTATTAACTGGGCATCTGATGCAGGTAAGATTTATGATATTCAGACATCAACAGATGGAAATAATTGGACAACATTATACAGACAGACAAAAGGTTCAGGAAATAAAGTAGACAATGTAGAACTTTATGCTAATGCACGTTATGTAAGAATGTATGGATATACAAGAGTTGAAAATGGAAGTGGATTTAGTATAAATGAATTACAGGTATACGAATATAAAAATGGAGATAAGAAGGTAACACATAATATAGAATCACTACCACAGTCTCAGGTAAAGAAAACAGCTAACAATAAAGGAAGTTATTTGTCAAATGATATGTACGAAGCAAAAGCTAAACTTCCGGTTTATGCAGCAGATAATATTAAAGTTCCTGTTGAAAGTAATGACTGGTGGCAGTCAATTTTAATTAACAAGTTTGGAAATATGTTATCAACACTTCCATTAAAGACAAAATATTCAACAAAAGGACTTGGAGTTTTAACAACTACAGAAGGCTGGCTTCCTGCAATGGGCGAGACAGATGTAAATGTTTCAGTAGTTTCAGAAACAAAACCTGACTTTTACATTATGCCTGAAAATCTTGACACAGCTTCAGCATGTGACAAGGTTATGGATTACAGTGACTATTCAGTAAAAGTAGGTTTATGTGATGACAATCATGTAGCAATGCAGTCAACACATGTAAAAGGTTCACCATATATCTTTACTGAATATGGAACAACAAGAACAATTTACATTTCATCATCAGCTGATGCACAGTGCTTTGATGCAAATGGAAATACAATTTTAGCAAATAATCTTGATAAGATTACAGCTGACCATATCGGACTTCAGGTTACAGATGATGATAATAAGAACGGTACAAAGAACTCAACAAGTTATTATTGTTTAACAGTACCTGAAAATACAACATTTAAGAAAATCGGAAGTTATATTAAAGTAACATTCCCGGCAGACAACGGATATATGTCAATTGGTACAATGCAGGCAAAGAACCAGTTAGAAACATTCTTTGCACATGGATATGCATTTGTAACAGATACAGCCGTAACATATGATTATAGTGATGACAATGCAAAGATTAATTCACACTATAACTTAACAACAACAGTAAAGAGAAATGGATTTTCAAATGAATCTATGTTATGTATGCTTCCTCATCAGTGGAAAAATTCAACAGATGATAATAACGCATTCACAACATATACTTCAGTAAGAGGTGATTTAAAGACAATCATTTCAAATAAATTTACTACAACAAAAACATTTGCAGGTCTTATTCCAACATTTGCGATTCCATCAGGAAGTGATTTCGACAGTGAAGAAGCACAGATGTATTTAGCACAGTTAGATGATGCAACAAAGAATTTAAACCCTGCAGCAGATGCTTATTGGGAAGGTAAGAATTTACATCCGTTAGGAATGGGAGTTCTTATGGCTGACCAGTTAGGGGATACAGAATTAAGAGATGAATTCCTTGCTAGAATTAAGAAAATTCTTGTTAACTGGTTTACATATGATGGTAAAGATGACATTAGTTATTTCATTTATGATAACAATTGGGGAACACTTTATTATGCACAGAGTGAATTTGGTGCAAATGCTTCAATTTGTGACCACCATTTCACATATGGATATTTCATGTTTGCTGCTACAGTATTAGCAACATATGATGAAGAGTTCTACAACGATTACAAAGAAATGATTGAAATGTTAATCAGAGATTACGCAAATCCATCTGATAATGATAGTGAATTCTGTAGATTCAGATCATACGATTTATATGAAGGACATTCATGGGCAGGTGGATACGCAGACAATGATTCAGGAAACAATCAGGAATCAGCAAGTGAATCATTATTCAGCTGGGTAAGTTTATACTTATGGGGAACACTTACAGGAAATGACACATACAGAGATGCAGGTGTATTTGGCTTCTCAAATGAAATGGATGCAGTAGAACAGTACTGGTTTGATTATGATAAAGATAACTGGGTTAAGGAATGGCCATACGATGTTGTAGGACAGGTTTATGGAGGAATTAACTTCTACGGTACATTCTTTGGTGGACAGCCATTATATGTATATGGTATTCAGTGGTTACCAATTTCTGAATATTTAACATACTATGGTATGAATCAGGAAAGATGTGCAGAAATTTATCAGGGATTATTAGATGATACTGATGAAGCTATGAAGAAAGCAGTTATCGTAGCTAGAAATGAAGGAAAGACTGAAGAAGAAATCCAGACAATGTTAGATACATATCCACAGGCAGATACAGGTTGGCAGCATATTACATGGCCATTCTTATCACAGACAAATCCAACATTGGCATTACAGAAATTCCTTGCAAATGATGATAAGGTACAGAAAACAGATACAGCAAATACATACTGGTTCATTAACAGTATGAAAGAATTAGGAACAAAGACAACTGATATTGTAGCAACAGGAGATTGCTCAGCAGCAGTTTACTACAATAAGAATACAAATAAATATACTGCTACAGTATGGAACCCAACAAATGCTACAAAGAAAGTAACATTTAAGAACGCAAATGGAACAACTTTAGGAACAGCAACAATTGGTGCAAAGGCGTTAGTAAGCTTTGAAGTATACAAAGATAAGAAATTTGATATTACTCAGGCTCAAACACCTGAAATTTCAGTTCCAACAGGTACATATGATGATACACAGTATGTAGAAATTAAGTCATCTACAGAAGGTGCAACAATTTACTACACAACAGACGGAACAAGACCAACAACTTCATCAAAAGTTTATGACGGCATTATTCCTGTATCAAGTACATCAACAGTAAAAGCAATAGCAGTAAAAGACGGATACATTACATCAGCAATGGCATCTTCAACAATTACAGTAAATGGTGCAGAAGTATCAAAGAATACTAACATCGCATTAGGAAAGAATGTAACAGTATCTTCAAGTGAAAATCCATCAGTAAGTGGTGACAAATTAGTAGATAATGATGGAACAACAAGATGGTCATCAGAATTTACAGATGATCAGTGGTTCAACATTGATTTAGGTGGAAATTACACAATCAACAAAGTAACACTTGATTGGGAAGCTTCATATGCAACAGCATATAAGATTCAGACATCAGTGGACGGAAATAGTTGGAATACAGTTTACAGTACAACATCAGGAAAAGGAGGAGATGAAGAAATTGTATTTGATGCAACAAAATGCAGATATGTAAGATTCCAGGGCGAAAAGAGAGTAATGCAGTATGGATATTCTCTTTGGGAAGTTGGAGTATATGAAGCAAAGAAGGTTGAACAGCCAACATTTAGCTTAGCTTCAGGAAATTACTCAGGAAATAAGAAGTTACAGATTAGCAGTGCAACAAAGGGTGTTGAAATCAGATATACAACAGATGGTTCTACACCAAATGAAAATTCAAAACTTTATGTACCAAGCATTACTTTAAATAAGGATACAACAATTAAAGCAATAGCATACAGAAAAGGAATGATTGCTTCAGAAATTGCAACAGCTACTTACACAATTAATGGTGGAAGCACAACAGAACCTGAACAGCCAACAGAACCTTCAAAACCAGATGAAGGAGAAACAACATTAGTAAATGTTGCTAAAGGTAAAACAGCATCAACATCAGGAACAGAGACAGATGCAATGGCAGCAGCAAATGCATTTGATGGAGATGAAGGAACAAGATGGTCATCAAATTTTGCAGATGATGCATGGATTGCAGTAGATTTAGGAAAGACATATGCAGTTAGCAAGGTTGTACTTAACTGGGAAGGTGCATATGGAGAATCATACAAGATTCAGACATCAACAGATGGAAAGAACTGGACAACAGTAAAAGATGTAACAGGAAAGAACGGAGGCGTTGATACAATTACATTTAACACAGTAAATGCAAGATATGTAAGAATGCAGGGTGTTAAGAGAGGTTTACCATACGGATATTCATTATGGGAAATGGAAGTATATGCAACTGTTAAGGAAACTGCAGAATATGGCGTAGTTTCTAAGAACAAAACAGCAACAACATCAGGAGCAGAGACAGAAGCAATGGCAGCAGCAAATGCATTTGATGGAGATGAAGGAACAAGATGGTCATCAAATTTTGCAGATGATGCATGGATTTCAGTAGATTTAGGAAAGACATACGCAATTGATAAAGTTGTACTTAACTGGGAAGCAGCATATGGTAAAGCTTATAAAATTCAGACATCAACGGATGGAAATAATTGGACAACAGTAAAAGATTTGACAAATCAGGATGGTGGAGAAGACACTATCACGTTTAATGCAGTAAATGCAAGATATGTGAGAATGCAGGGTGTTAAGAGAGGTTTACCATATGGATATTCATTGTGGGAAATGCAGGTGTTAACAAAATAATGCGTTGCAGAAAAAACGAATAATGCCGGTGTTACAATTATTGACATTAACTGAATAATACTTTGAAAAAATCAGAGAAAAAATTTTAATTATCTTATAAAATAATTTCTTATCCTTCACCCCATTTGGGCAGATTACAATCTACCCAAATGGGGTATTTTAATTTGACAAAAAAATTAATATTCTCTATACTCCATATAGTAGTAAATTAACAATGATTTATATATTGCCCCGAAGCTTGTTGATATTAAGAGAAAGAGCATTTGTCCCCGTCGGTTCAATGTTTTGCCATGTGGAATGATTAGAACCAAAGGTTCTAAAGTCAGACCATATGGCAAAACGTTAGAACCGCTACGAGGGACAAGCAGCGCGAGCGTTCTTTCGTTAATATCAACAGGCTTCGGGACAGATAATGAATAGACATAATTGAATATTAAAATGGAGAGAAAAATGTATACAAAAATAGTGGGAACAGGAAGTTATCTTCCAAAAAAAGTATTAACAAATGATGATATAGCACAGCTTGTAGATACAAATGATGAATGGATCAGGGAAAGAACAGGAATACAAAGCCGTCATATAGTCGAAGACGAAACTACGGTTACTATGGCATCAATGGCAGCAAAGGATGCACTTGAAAATGCAAATTTGCAACCTGAGGATATAGATTTAATAATAGTAGCAACTGTTTCAGCAGATAATCTTTTGCCTAGTACAGCATGTAGCGTTCAGAAGGAGTTAGGGGCTGTAAATGCAACTGCATTTGATATAAATGCAGCATGCTCAGGATTTTTATTTGCACTCAATACAGCAGATGCGTACATAAAAACGGGCATGTATAAAAATGCACTTTTAATTGGAGTGGAGACTTTGTCAAAAATCGTAGACTGGAATGACAGGGGAACATGTATTTTATTTGGTGACGGAGCAGGTGCAGCAGTTGTTGCAGCAAGCGAAACACCGGGAATTTTAGCAGGAATACAGGGCGCAGATGGAGCAGGCGGAGATGTATTAGCGTGCAAAGGACGTGAAAACAATAATCCTATTGTGAAAGGAGATTTGACACCGGGATATGTCTCAATGGAAGGTCAGTCAGTATTCAAATTTGCAGTAAAAAAAGTTCCTGAATGCATAGATGAAGTCCTAAATAAGGGAGGAAAGAATATAGATGATGTTGAATTATTTGTGCTTCATCAGGCAAATTTAAGAATTTTAACTTCTATATCAAAGAGAAAGAAAATACCTATGGACAAAATTCCTGTAAATCTGGATACATGCGGAAACACTTCTGCGGCAAGCGTACCGATACTTTTAGATAAAGTAAATAAAGAAGGAAAAATTAAAGAAAACGATTTGATTTTACTTGCCGGATTTGGTGCCGGATTAACTTGGGGAGCGGCACTTATACAGTGGTAAAGTTTTTTATCCAGGAGGAAACAAAATGAACGAAGTTCATTTTCTCTAAAAGTTTCCGACGAATAGCCGCCGACCGAAGGGCGGGGCATTACATAATTTATATACAGTAATTTAATGAAATAATGGAATTAGGTGAAATGGAACAACATACACATAGAAAAGAATTTGTAAGGGGAATAAAAAATGGAATACCAATAGCCATGGGATATCTGGCTGTGGCATTTACATTAGGAATAGCGGCGAAAAAAGCAGGAATTACAGCATTTCAGGCAGGATTAACAAGTTTTGGACTTCATGCATCAGCGGGAGAGTATATTTGCTTTACTTTGATTGCAGCTCATGCAGGTTTAATAGAAATGGTTGTTATGGAAGTGGTTGCAAATGCAAGATATTTGCTTATGTCATGTGCATTGAGTCAGAAAATTCCGGCAGACACACCAATTTGGAAAAGGCTCATAATGGGATATTTTATAACAGATGAAATATTTGGAGTGTCAATACTGACAGACGGGAAATTAGACCCGTATTATAATTTCGGAATGGCAGCAGTTGCATCACCTGCATGGGTATTTGGAACTGTATTTGGCGTAGTGCTTGGAAATTTTCTTCCTATTTCAGTGGTTAGTGCATTAAGCGTAGGTTTATATGGAATGTTTATAGCAGTTATCATACCTCCTGCGAGAAAGAATAAAATAGTTGCAGTATTGATAATAATCAGCTTTGTCGCAAGTTACATATTTAATAAATTAGCACTATTTTCAGCTATATCAAGTGGTGTGAAAATAATAATACTTACAGTAGTAATTTCACTTGGAGCAGCAATTTTGTTCCCTGTAAAGGAGGAAAAATAATTGAACAGTAAAATATATATTTATATATTTGCAATGGCACTTGTTACATATCTGATAAGAGTGCTTCCTCTTACATTAATAAGAAAAGAGATAAAAAATCAGACATTAAAGTCATTTTTATATTATGTCCCATATGTAACATTGGCAGTAATGACGTTCCCGGCAATTTTGGATTCTACGCAGAGTACGTTATCTGCAATCATAGCACTTATTACGGCAGTTGCACTTGCATGGTTGGGAAGAAGTCTGTTTCAGGTGGCAGTTATCAGTTGCGTAGTAGTGTTTGTAGTAGAATTTGCTGAAAAAATATTAGGCATACTATAAGGAAAGAAATATCGGAGTTATGATAATGCGTAGTAAAAAATACGGAATAACAGTTGCTAATTTCAAATAAAGAAAGTGTTTTTAGTTAACAAAAGTGTGGCAAAAATTCTGAAATTTAGCGCATTCTATTGTAATAATTTATATATACAGTAAAATTGAAAAAGTGATGAGAAATCGATATTTTACAAGAGAGTTTGTAAAGTATATGCTAGTTACAATATAAATTTGAGTCAAATATACAATACTATATAAAAGGAGACCAACTATGAAATCAGAAGCAAAGAAAAAAGTAGCCGTTTTTCTTGTGGCGGCACTAATTGCTACGACGGTGCCATTTAATTTTACAAGTGTAAAGGCACAGGCAAAAACAAATCAGAATAATAAATATTCAGTAAGGGTAAATGCTGAAGAAGAACCGGTGACTGTTGATGGTAGTCAGCAGGAAACAACAAAAGAATCACAGGAAACTACAGAACCATCAAAAGAGACAAGTACAACAGAAACTTCTACAGTACAGGAATCATCAACTACAGATATTACAACAACACAGCCTGTAACTGAAACAACAACACAGGCTCCTACGGTAGAGACAACAACACAGGCACCAACAACACAGGCACCAACAACGGAAGCACCTACAACATCAAAAAAGACTGCATGGGGAGAAAGCAACGGTAAATTCTATAATGACAAATTAAAGCAAATTACAGGCGCTGTTGCAAAAGGTTTAGATGTAAGTCATCATCAGGGAAAAATAGATTGGGAAAAAGTTAGTAAATCGGATGTTGACTTTGTTATTATCCGTTGCGGATATGGAAATAATATAGCAAGCCAGGATGATAAATATTTTGCACAAAATGTTGCTGGGTGCGAAAAATATAACATACCATATGGAATTTACATATATTCATATGCTTTAAACGTTTCAGATGCAAAAAGCGAAGCAAAGCATGTTTTAAGATTAATTAAATCTACAGGGGCAAAACCAACATATCCTATTTATATAGATTATGAAGATTCATCACAAAACGGACTTACTCCAAAGCAGTTAGGAAATTTTGCTACAGCATTTTTTAATAAGACTATTGCAGCAGGTTATAAGGCAGGCGTTTATGCAAATCTAAACTGGTGGACAAATAAACTAACAGACAGTAGATTTAATCAATGGACAAAGTGGGTAGCACAATATAATTCGGCATGCTCATATACAAAGCCTTACCAGATATGGCAGTCAACATCAACAGGAAAAGTTCCCGGAGTAAATGGAAATGCAGATTTGAATTTCCTTATGCAGTTTGATTGTATAGAAGACGGACATATTTATTCACAGTGGGTAACTACAAAAAGTGCAACTATATTTGCAAAAGGAACTAAAGTAAGAATTTGTAGTGTATGTGGAAAATTACAGACAAAAGAGACGGCAAAACTTAAGCCTACAGGAAAATTAAATAAAACAAAGGTTACACTAAGATTCCGCAGAAAATATAATAGAATACGAGTATCAAATTTATCAGCAGGCGATAAAGTAAAAAGTTATAAATCATCTAATAAAAAAATAGCTACCGTTAATAAAAAAGGTGTTATTAAAGCGAAGAAGAAGAAAGGAAAAGCTACAATTACAGTAAATCTTAAGAGTGGCAAGAAATTAAAAGTTAAAGTAACTGTAAGAAGAAAATAAAAGATGAATAAATTACTTATTTTATAGTAATAATAAATAATGAAAGTAATTTTGCAATTTATAAATGTAAAAAATGTGTTTTGGTTTAGTAAAACTGAAGCACATTTTTTATTGCCATATTGCATATCTAAATTATATGGGATGAATTACATTTGAAGCATTTATAGAAGAAGTTAATTTTTTGTATGGCAATTAGCTAAATGTTATTGGTGGATATAATAGATTTGTGGTATAATATAGTTTTATGATGCTAGGATTGTGGGAGTGCATAGCACGAAACAATTCGTAGGAATTAAAGTTGGAGGCTTTAGACCCCCCCCAACGTCATTTTATATTACATATGAATTTGATAGAGGTGAAGAAAGATGCCTATTAAAGTAAAACAGAATTTGCCTGCACAGCATATTTTAGAGCAGGAGAATATTTTTGTAATGACAGAGCAGAGAGCTATGACTCAGGATATACGACCATTAAATGTTTTAGTATTGAATTTAATGCCGACTAAAATTGTAACTGAGACACAGCTTTTAAGAAAATTATCTAATACTCCATTACAGATTCAGGTGGAATTTTTACAGACAGTAACATATAAATCGCAGCATACAGACAGTAGTCATTTAGATGAATTTTACAAATCATTCGATGAAGTAAAAGATCATTTTTATGATGGATTGATTATCACAGGGGCACCACTTGATTTTATAGATTATGAAGATGTCGATTACTGGGATGAAGTATGCAAGATAATGGAATGGTCAAAGAAACATGTACATTGTACATTCCATTTGTGCTGGGGCGCTTATGCGGGCCTTTATTATCATTATGGTATTAGAAAGAGAGACAGAATACCTAAGTTATCAGGAATTTATAAACATCATATTCTTAAGAAAAATGCTCCACTATTTAGAGGGTTTGATGATGTATTTTACGCTCCACATTCAAGAGCAACTGAAATTACAAAAGAGCAGATTCTTGCGGAACCTAAACTTGAATTGATGGCAGAATCGGATGAGGCAGGAGTAGCAATTGTTAAAAGTGAAGATAGCAGACAATTCTTTGTATTTTGCCATTCGGAATATGATGCTGATACTTTAAAATTAGAATATATACGAGATACGGAAAAGGGAATGAATCCTAAAGTTCCTGTAAACTATTTCCCTGATGATGATCCAACAAAAGAGCCGGTTGTTAATTGGCGTTCAGCAGGACAGTTGTTATTTACAAACTGGTTAAATTATTATGTATATCAGACAACACCGTATGATGTAAATGCAGTTAAAAATGAGTAAATAGGGAGGTTTGTATGTTTGGACCATATGATAAGAAATTTGATAAAAATAAAAACGGAATAATGGAAGACGATGAAAAGTTAGAAGAACAGGCTTACATCAGATATTTAGCAGAAAAAGATGATGAAGGTGAAGAAGAAGATGATTTTGACAATGGTGAGTCAGTGTAGAGTTTAAATAGTTAACATAATGAACAAACATTAGCGTGTTAAAGTTTGTTTATTATGCCTATGACATTTTGTCGGTTAAAGGAGTATAATAAATACATAGCCGAAAAGAAAAGTCAGAGGTGAGATAAGTGTTTAAAATAGGAGAATATGTTGTACACGGCAGAAATGGGGTTTGTAAGATTGATGACATTACTAAGTTAGAGATATCGGGTGCCGACAAAGATAAGTTATATTATGTTTTGGTACCAATGAAATCTGAACAGAGTAAAGTATTTTATCCTGTAGACAACAACAGGGTAACAATGAGATCAGTTATTTCGAAAGATCAGGCGGAAGATATTGTAAATGAGATTAAAAGTATTGAGCCGTTGTGGATTAACAATGAAAGACTTAGAGAGGCTAAATATAAAGAAGCAATTTCGTCATGTGATTGTGTTGAATGGATTAGAATTATTAAGACATTGCATATGCGTAATAAGGAAAGAGTTCAACAGGGAAAGAAAATTACATATGTTGACGACAGATATTTAAAAGAAGCAAAAGAAAATCTATATGAAGAATTTTCAATTGCTTTAGATATTGAAAAGGACAATGTGGAACAGTACATAACTGACCACCTATAAAAAAAGACCATCATTTGATGGTCATTTTTTTATTCTGAAAGCATTAAAATTTTATATTTTTATCTATTCATCTAAATTGTCATGGTTATTGTAATCGTAGTCATTAGAACTATTATCATAATTTGAATTGTCATTATTATAGTTGCCATTGTCATAACTATTACTAAAGCCTGAACTATGACCATTATAATCATTACCATATCCATTGTTATTATAACCACTGCCATAACCTGAATTATTATCAAATCCATTAGCGTTGGTATAACCGTTATAATTATTATAACCTGTTCCGGTAAATCCATTATTAGGTTTTGAACATAAAGCTACATACAATTCCATGTCAGTATATGCCTGATATGGTGCCACATAGAAAAGACCGACAAGACCTAAAGTTAATGATGACAAAATATTCCAACCTATAAATGACAAATCAAGAACGAAGGCATTCCATTTTTCACCATCCATCATAGAGCGGCTTCTTGCAAATGCTTCATCTGTACTCATATATGGATTCTCAGCAAGTAAATAAGGAATCATACGATATTCATAGGATTTGATGATTCCGGGAAAGACAAATAACAATGACCAGAAAAATGTGTAAAGCTGTTTTAAGAACATTGTTTTTGTAACATTTCCATATCCTTCTTTAAATGTAAATCCTACACTACCAATATTATAATTGTCTTCAGTTCTTGAACGAATAAACCAATGCTGGCACCCAACCTGCAAAGGATTAAATACAAAAACATTTAAAAGTATTGAAAGTAATCCAACTATTAATATTATTAATGAGAGTCCTTGAAGTATTGTATTAACATTTACTCCTGGGAAAATGGAAGATATGTAATTCTTCATGTATGCTGACATATCTGAATATGATGAGTCAGGAATAGGAGAATCAGATAGTATATTATTAATATCTGAACTGCTATAATAATTATCAGAAGTTGCGTTAGAGAAACTGTTTCCAAAAGAAAAAGTTCCCAATGTAATTGATAAGATAACAGCTACAACAACTGATGGCCAATAGTTAGAATGAAATCTTTGCTTTGCAGCTGCTTTAAGTTCTATTCTGTTCCACATAAAATAATCTCCTGCGAATGTATTTATAAAATTTAGTTACTGTGTTATTATAATACAAAACAAAAAAGAAATAAATAAAATAGCATTTTTTTTCGTATATATATATATGGATGCTTAATTTAAAACACAGGGAGGATATGTACATATGTATTGTAAACATTGTGGAACTCAATTGGCAGATTGGCAGAAGACATGCCATATATGTGGAACGCCGGTTGATTCAGATGCTAAGAAAACTTTTTTAGATGATATCGATTTCTCAGAAACAGAGGAACTATCGGATGCAATTAATGCGGATGAAGGCAAGACAAAAATCTTTAACGTAGAAGATGATGATATATCTAAAACTCAGGATTTATCAGGCATGGCTGATACAAAGATTTTTGAAGAAAATAAAGCTATGGAATTTGAGGACATAGAACCTCAGGAAGTTGATGACTTTAATTTTAACACTACAGATTTTCAGTTTGATGATGAAGCGGAAAATGCTCAGAAGGAGAGAGCAGGAGTTATAGAAGACCTGTTTTACGGAGAAACTGACGATGATGGTATAGAAGAAGACGAATTAGAAATATTAAGAGAGAGCAATAAGAATAAAAAGATGAGTATTATTGCATTAGCATTAGCAGTAGCAGCAATACTTATAGTTGTTCTTGTAATTATTCTTGCAAATAATCTGACAGGTGGAAATAAAGATGCTAAAGAAACCGAAAATACCACTCAGGAGACAACAACACAAGAATATACAACAGAAGAATACACAACAAAAGCAACAGTTGTAACAACTTACAAGAAGGAAACAACAACAGAAGAAAAGACTACAGAAAAGAAAACAAAGAAAGCTAAAGAAACAACAACGGCAGCACCAACAACAGTGGCACCAACAACAGAGGCAGCTACAGTGGCACCAACAACAGTAGCGCCAACACAGGCGGCTACAGTAGCACCAACACAGGCAGCGGCACAGGATAATGATAATAATGCAGCAGATTCTAATGATGGAGCAGAATAGATATAGAATTTTAACAACAGGAAAGGATGACATAAAATGAAAGTATTAGAAAATTTACAACCAACAAGTGTATTTAAATATTTTGAAGAGATAACACAGATACCACATGGTTCAAAGAATGTAGAGAAAATAAGTAATTACCTTGTAGATTTCGCAAAGGAACATAATTTAAAGTATATTCAGGATGAAAGCAAAAATGTTATTATTTTTAAAGATGCATCAGAAGGATATGAAAATGCGGATACGGTAATCATTCAGGGACACATGGATATGGTTGCGGTTAAAGAAGCTGATTGCAACAAAGACATGGAAAAAGAAGGCTTAGATTTAGAGGTTAATGGAGATTACATTAGTGCAAAAGGAACATCTCTTGGCGGTGACGATGGTATTGCAGTGGCAATGGCTTTAGCCATTTTAGATGATGACAGCATTAAACATCCGGCAATTGAAGCAGTATTTACAGTAGATGAAGAAATTGGAATGTTGGGTGCAGCAGCACTTGATACATCAGTTTTAAAAGGAAAGATTTTATTAAATGCTGATTCAGAGGATGAAAGAGTATTTACGGTAAGTTGTGCAGGTGGTGGAACAGTAGAATGCAAAGTTCCATTTCAGCATGAACCTGTAAACGGACAGATATTTGAAATAAAGCTTGATCAATTTACAGGAGGACATTCAGGGGCAGAAATTCATTTAGGAAGAGCTAATGCAAATGTTGCTATTGGAAGAATCTTATTAAATCTTGTTCAAAATATGGATATAAGAATTATTTCAATTAATGGTGGAGAGAAAGACAATGCAATTGCCAAATTAAGTGAAGCTGCAATTGCCGTATTACCTGAAAACGTTGATAAAGTAAAACAGATAGTAGAAGAAACATTTGAAGAGATAAAGGATGAATACAAGCATACAGACCCTGATATGAGACTTACAACTAATGTTCTTCCAAGTCAGGTACTTGATGTTGCAACAGTTCCAACTACAATTAGAGCAATTATGACTTTAGTTAATATGCCACATGGTGTACAGAAAATGAGCCATGATGTAGAGGGATTAGTTCAGACATCACTTAATTTAGGCGTGTTAAGAACAAATAAAGATGACATAATATTTACTTATTCAGTAAGAAGTTCAAAAGATTCAGAAAAGAAATATTTAATAGAAAAAATTCGCTCATTAGCGGATTTACTTGGAGAAGAAATAAGCATAAGCGGAGAATATCCGGCATGGGAATATGTTGAAAATTCTAAAGTGCGCGATATTATGGTAGATGTATATAAGGAAATTTACGGTAAAGAACCTATAGTTGAAGGAATTCATGCAGGACTTGAGTGTGGAATCTTTTCATCAAAATTAGAAGGACTTGATTGTATTTCATTTGGACCGCAGATGCATGATATTCATACGACAAAAGAAGTGTTATCTATAGCATCAACAGAAAGAACATGGGAATTATTGTTAAAAACTTTAGAGAGACTTAAATAAATGATAATAGAGAAACTCTTGCATTAGGATTTAATTTTTTGAAATTAAATCAAAGCGAGAGTTTCTTGTGTTTATATAAGAAGAGAAAGATTTGGAGATACAGATATGAGCGAAAAAAGATATTTACAGTTACTTTCAGAAAAATACCCAACGATACAGTCTGTGTGTACAGAAATTATAAATTTAAATGCAATATTAAATCTTCCAAAAGGAACAGAACATTTTATGAGTGATTTGCACGGAGAGTATGAAGCTTTTTGTCATTTGTTAAATAACTGTGCAGGTGAAGTAAGAGACAAAGTAGACAGAATGTTTAGTGACATTATGACGAAGGAAGAACGAAAAGAGATATGTACATTAATCTATTATCCGAAAGAAAAAATGAATTTGCTTAGGCAGGAAGACAAACTGACGGACGGTTGGTATAGGGATAATTTGAAAAAACTTATTAATATAGCAAAGAAATTTTCATCAAAGTATACACGTTCTAAAGTGAGAAAAGCCATGCCTCAGGACTATAGATATATTATTGATGAACTTTTACATATGCAGGAAGATGAAGACAATAATCAGATTGTTTATCATGAAAAAATATTAGACACAATTATTAGTATAAAAAATGCAGAGGAATTTATAGAAGCATTATCGACCCTGATAAAGCGTCTTGCGGTAGACCATTTGCATATAGTGGGGGATGTATTTGACAGAGGAGAACATCCTGATGATATTCTTGATTTGCTGATGGAACACCATTCAATAGATATACAGTGGGGAAATCATGATATTTTGTGGATGGGAGCAACAGCTGGAAGTGATGCGTGTATTGCCACGACAATAAGAAATAATATTCAGTATAATAATATGCAAATGCTTGAAAACGGATATGGAATAAGTCTTAGAACTTTAACGCTTTTTGCAGAAAGATTATACCCGGATATGGAACCTATGAAAGCAGCATTAAAAGCAATTTCAGTCATTTTATTTAAATTAGAAGGACAGATTATTTCAAGACATCCCGAATATAATATGGATGATAGAAGACTTTTACATAAAATAAATTATGAAAATGGAACTATTGAAATTGAAGGAAAAACATATGAGATGAATGATGTTAATTTTCCAACAGTTGATAGAGAAAATCCGTACGAATTATCATCAGAAGAAAAGCAACTCGTGAAAGAACTTCGAAGAATGTATGTTAATAACAAACGTTTAAAACAACATATAGAATTCTTATATGCAAAAGGAAGTATGTATTGTTGTTTCAATAATAATTTGTTATATCATGGCTGCGTTCCTTTGGATGAGGATGGAAATTTTGCTGTTATTAAATTAAATGACAAGAATTATAAAGGAAAAGATTATCTTGATTATGCTGATAAAATGGCGAGAAAAGCTTATTTTAATAAGAATAATCAGGATGAACTTGATTTTATGTGGTATTTGTGGTGCGGTGAAAAATCTCCGCTATCAGGAAGAAGAATAAAGACATTTGAAAGAACTTTTATTGATGATAAAAATGCATGGAATGAACCTAAGAATCCATATTATGATTTTTATAAAGATGAAAAAACATGTAATATGATTCTTCATGATTTTGATATGTATTCACCAATGTCTCATATAATTAACGGCCATACGCCAATCAGGGTAACAAAAGGAGAAAAGCCGGTTCATGCAAATGGCAAACTTATAATAATTGATGGCGGATTCTGCAAAGCATATCATGATACTACAGGTATTGCAGGATATACGTTAATTTATAATTCCCACAGCATGAGACTTATGTCACATCAGCCATTTGAAAGTATTGAAACGGCACTTGAAGAAAATAAAGATATTGAATCAACTGCAGATAGAATAGAGACTATAGATAAACGAGTTATGGTTAGAGACAGTGATATAGGAAAAAATATTAAGAAGCAAATAAAAGAACTTGAGGAATTACTCGAGGGTTATAGACAAGGTGAAATAAAGGAAAGAGTATAACTGTATAACAGCCCTTTAAAATATAATCAGGTTAAAGAATATAGTCGGATTTGAAGCTAGATTAAATTAAGAGTACAACTTGAAAAGAGCCATCACTTGTTCTGAATTGACATATGAGTTAACAACTGATTTGACAACTGACAAGACAGATGATATAATGCCACCTAATGAAAACACGAAAGGAAAATACTGGTTCTATAAAACATAATGGCGAATCAGTTCAGGTGGCAAAATGGAAAATATGATAGCACGTATTGAACAGTTAAAGCAGGAGAAAGATGTTGCAATAGTAGCACATTACTATGTAGATGGACAGGTGCAGGATATCGCAGACTATGTAGGAGATTCATTTGCATTAAGTAAGATTGCAACAATAGTTCCACAGAAGAATATTTTGTTCTGTGGTGTACTTTTTATGGGAGAAAGTGCTAAGACATTAAATCCTAAGAAAACAGTTATGATGCCGGACTTATCAGCAGATTGTCCTATGGCTCATATGGTTACAGTAGAAGATATATTAGATGTAAAAGAAAAGTATCCTGATGTTGCGGTTGTATGTTATGTAAACTCAACAGCAGAAATAAAAGCATATTCAGATGTATGTGTAACTTCATCAAATGCAGTAAAAGTTGTAAAGGCATTACCAAATAAAGACATATTCTTTGTTCCTGATAACAATTTAGCGCATTTTGTAGCAAAACAGACACCGGACAAGAACTTTATATTCAACGATGGATATTGTCATGTACATAAAAAAATAACAACACAGCATATTGCAGACGCAAAGAAAAGACATCCCGGAGTTAAAGTCTTAACACATCCGGAATGTACAGAAGATGTATTAGCTGTTTCAGACTTTATAGGAAGTACAGCTGAAATTATTGACTATGCAACAAAGTGTGAAGATGAAGAATTTTTAATTGCCACCGAAATCGGAGTATTTCATGAACTTCAGAAAAGAAATCCGGATAAGAAATTCTATCCGGTTAAGGATTCACAGATTTGTCCAAATATGAAAAAGATTACACTTGAAAAAGTGTTAAACGTATTAGAAACATTTGATAATCAGGTTGAATTACATGAAGAGATAAGACAGAAGGCTAATTATCCATTATCAAGAATGCTTGAATTAGCAAAATAAAGATTAGAATTCGTTAATAAGAAATTAAAATATACAGATTAAATATAATTTATTTTTTTTAGAATAGAAAATCTCTTTATAGAAAGTGAAGTAAAATGAAAACAGATATAGTAATTGTTGGAAGTGGATGCTCAGGACTTTATTGTGCATATAATCTTCCAAGAGATAAAGAAATATTAATAATTACAAAAGATATAGTTGAGCATAGTGATTCATATTTAGCACAGGGTGGAATGTGCATGTTGACAGATGAAGAAGATTATGACAGTTATTTCTATGATACAATGAGAGCCGGACATTTTGAAAATGATACAGCTGCAGTAGAAACAATGATAAAATCTTCACCGGATATAGTAACAGATTTGGTTGAATTTGGAGCAGATTTTCATAGAGAAGAGGATGGCTCATTAAGTTATACAAGAGAGGGTGCACATTCAAGAAACAGAATAATATTTCATGAAGATGTAACCGGAAAAGAAATTACAAGTCATATTTATGAAAGAGTTAAACAACTGCCAAATGTTACAATAAAAGAACATTGGACAATGGTGGACATTCTATGTGAAGATAATGTATGTTATGGTGTGGTGGTAAAGAAAGATGACGGCACACTTGATACAATAACGGCTAATTATACAGTATTAGCAAGTGGTGGAATTGGTGGAATTTACAGATATTCTACAAATTACAGACATTTGACAGGAGATGCAATTGCACTCGCTTTGAAACACGGAATTGAACTTAAGAATACAAATTATGTTCAGATTCATCCTACAACATTTTACACTGAGAATGAGACAGACAGAAGTTTTCTTATTTCAGAATCAGTAAGGGGAGAAGGGGCAGTTCTTTTGGATAAAAAAATGAAAAGATTTACAGATGAACTGCAACCAAGAGACGTTGTTACCGGAGAAATAAGAAAACAAATGAAGAAAGACGGAACTGATTTTGTGTGGCTGTCTATGAAACCAATTGACAGAGAACAGTTAGAAAGCCATTTTCCAAATATAGTAAAACATTGTAGAGAATATGGCTATAATGTGCCTGATGACTGCATTCCAGTAGTACCGGCACAACACTATTTTATGGGTGGCATAAAAGTAAATCTTGAAAGTAAGACATCAATGGACCAGCTTTATGCAGTAGGAGAAACTGCATGTAATGGGGTTCATGGAAAGAACAGACTTGCAAGTAATTCGTTATTAGAAAGTCTTGTATTTGCGAAAAGAGCAGCAATCCAGATGGGAGAACAGTATAATACTACAAAACAGAAGGAATTTGAAAACATAGATATAACAAAATACCAGGATGGAGATGCCCTTGCAAAAGAGTACAAAAAACTTGTTTTAGATGAAATAGACAGATTAAATAATGAAGCACAACAGGCAGTTTAAATAAATAAGTTAAACAATTAGATTAAATGATAGATATAAAGTGAAAGATTAAACAGTGAGGTATTATAAATGTACGATCCAATTACTTTGAAATTAAGCGTTGATCCATTAGTATTAAGCGCATTAAAAGAAGATGTGACAAGCGAAGATGTAACCACAAATGCTGTAATGCCAACAGCACAGGCTGGCGAAGTAGATTTAGTATGCAAGGAAGATGGAGTTATTTGTGGACTTCAGGTATTCAGAAGAGCATTTGAACTTTTAGATGAAAATACAGAATTTGAATTCTACGTTCAGGACGGGGATGAAGTAAAAAAAGGACAGCTTATGGCAAAGGTAAGAGGCGATATCAGAACTTTGTTAGTAGGTGAAAGAACAGGACTTAATTATCTTCAGAGAATGAGTGGAATCGCAACATACACACATTCTATAGCAGTATTACTTAAGGATAGCAAAATAAAATTATTAGATACAAGAAAGACAAGCCCGAACAACAGAATATTTGAAAAATATGCTGTAAGAGTTGGTGGCGGAAATAATCACAGATACAACTTGACAGATGGTGTTCTTTTAAAGGATAATCATATTGGTGCTGCAGGTGGTGTCAAAGAGGCAATAATGGCAGCAAAGGAATATGCACCATTTGTAAGAAAGATAGAAGTTGAAGTAGAAAATCTTGAAATGGTAAAAGAGGCAGTAGATGCAGGAGCAGATATAATCATGCTTGATAATATGAGCCATGAAGAGATGAAAGAAGCAGTGGAAGTTATAAATCATAAGGCAGAAATTGAAATTTCAGGAAATGTTACTAAGGAAAATATAGCAAAATTAATTGATTTAGGTGTTGATTATATTTCTAGTGGTGCATTAACGCACTCTGCACCAATTATGGATATTTCACTTAAAAACCTTCACAGAATATAAGACACATGAGAGATGGCACTTAATATATTTGATATTAGATATATCAAATTTTAAGAGTCGGACATTAAACATTCATATATTTAAAATTGTAGGAGATAGGAATTTATGAGCGGAGAAAAGAGAAGGGAAAATCTGTTGAAAATATTGCAGGAAAGCACAAATCCTGTATCAGGAACGGAATTAGCTGAAAAATTTAATGTAAGCAGACAGATTGTTGTTCAGGATATTGCACTTCTTAGAGCAAAAAATCACGAAATTATTTCTACTCATAAGGGTTATATTTTAAATGACGAAGAAACATTTAAAAGGGTGTTTAAAGTAAAACATACAACAGAGCAGATTCCTGATGAATTAAATCTCATAGTAGATTTAGGCGGAGTGGTAGATGATGTGTTTGTGTACCACAAAGTATATGGTGTCATAAAAGTTGACATGAACATAAAGTCCCGTCGTGATGTAAAAAAATATATTGAAGGAATTGAAAGTGGCGTGTCTACACCGCTTATGCAAATAACTTCAGAATATCATTATCATACTGTATCTGCTGATTCAAAAGAAACATTAGATGAAATACAAAAGGAACTTGACGAAAGCGGATATTTGGTAGCTTTAAGAGATTATGAACCCGTGGATTTCTGGAGCAGAGTAGATGAATAAAGACGAGGAGAATTGTAATGCAAACTTTTTACTATACGGTAGTCAGCATTGATGGAGACTATGCAAATTTAAAAAGAACAGATATTGAAAGTGAAAATATAAAGTTGGTAGCAAGAGCTTTACTACCAGAGGGAATAAATGAAGGCACAAATCTTAAATATGAGATGTTACAATATGAAATTATTGAGTAAAGTACTATAGGATGATGGCATATCTATATTTGAAAAAATAAATATCCTCATAAAAGTGTTGGAATTGATGAAAAGTTCCCTCATAAAAATGTAAAAAAGTTAAAAAAATCGCTCATAAAAATGTAAAATAGTGTGATGTTTTATTCAGAAATAAATTATCAAAGTACAAGTAAGATATTTTCAAATAAAAAATACGCACAATATTTGAAGGAGTATTTAATATTAAATGATATATTGGCAAATACACTTGGTGGCGTAATCGGATATGGAGTTTATGCAATAGTTAGTAAAAAACAGGGAAAAGCTTTCAATTGAAGGCTTTTCCCTGTTTTTAGTTTATATTTATTTGTTCTGATTATCGAGTGATGCGTTAACAAATCCAAGGAATAATGGATGAGGTCTGTTAGGTCTGCTTTTAAATTCAGGATGTGCCTGAGTAGCAATGAAAAATGGATGAGATGGAATTTCTACCATTTCAACAATTCTTCCGTCAGGAGAAATACCTGAAAGCATCATTCCGTTGTTTGTTAAATCCTTTCGATAGTCATTGTTAACTTCGTAACGATGACGATGACGTTCATGAATTAATTCTTCTTTATATAATTTGTATGCTAAACTGTCTTTAGCTAATTTACATGGGTAAGAACCAAGTCTTAATGTTCCACCGATATTATCAACACCTTCCTGATCAGCCATAAGAGAAATTACAGGATGAGTAGTTGCTGAATTAAGTTCAACACTATGTGCATCTCTAAATCCTACAACATGTCTTGCAAATTCAACAATTGATAATTGCATACCAAGGCAAAGACCAAGGAATGGAATGTTGTTTTCACGTGCATAACGGATAGCAGAAATTTTTCCTTCAATACCACGGCTTCCAAATCCGCCCGGAACAAGGATTCCTGAAACATCGCCAAATACTTCAGCAGCATTTTCATCTGTTACAGTTTCTGAGTCAACCCATTTGATATTTACACTTGCGTTAGCAGCATATCCGGCATGCTTTAATGATTCAACAACGCTGATGTAAGCATCGTGTAATGCAATATATTTTCCAACTAAAGCAACAGTAACCTCTTTTGTAGGATTCTTTGCTGATTTAACCATTGCTTTCCAATCATCTAAGTCAGGTTCAGGACAATCAAGATTTAAACTTTCGCATACGATTTCAGCCAGATGTTCTTTTTCCATTGCAAGAGGTGCTTCATAAAGCATGTCGACAGTTAAATTTTGTACAACATGGCTTGCAGGCACGTTACAGAAAAGACTGATTTTATCTTTTAAAATATCATCAATTTCAAATTCTGTACGGCACACAACGATGTCCGGCTGAATACCAAGTCGCTGTAATTCCTTAACACTCATCTGAATTGGTTTTGTCTTCATTTCCTCAGATGCAGGGAGATAAACCATTAATGCAACATGAATAAGAATGCAGTTCTCATGACCAACATCGTGCTGGAACTGTCTGATTGCTTCAATGTATGGCTGGGATTCAATATCACCAACTGTTCCACCTACTTCAATAATAGCAATTTCTGTTTCTTCATTTAAACTTCTGTGAAAACGGCTTTTGATTTCATTTGTGATATGAGGAATTACCTGAACAGTTCCTCCACCAAAGTCGCCACGACGTTCTTTAGTAAGAACAGACCAGTAAACTTTACCGGTTGTAACATTTGAATTTTTTGTAAGACTTTCGTCGATAAATCTTTCATAATGACCTAAATCAAGGTCTGTTTCAGCACCATCATCAGTTACGAAAACTTCGCCGTGCTGTATTGGATTCATAGTACCGGGATCGATATTTATATATGGATCAAATTTTTGCATTGTTACTTTGTATCCACGAGCCTTAAGAAGTCTGCCAAGGGAAGCAGCCGTAATTCCTTTGCCAAGGCCGGATACAACACCACCGGTTACAAATACGTATTTTACTGACATAATTTTCCTCCTATAATTCAATCAGAAAAAATTGATTTCACCAAATATATTTAAATTCGAAAAATAATTAAAACAATATTTCTGAAAGTGTTTTGTTGTACCTATTTATTATATTAAAATGTTCATTTTCTAAAAAAACAAACACGATTAAAATATACTACATATAAACAAGCAATACTATAAAAAATTAAAAAAAATGAATTTTTGAAAAAAAAACTTTTGATTATATAGTAAAAGACAAAAAATAAGTAATTAATATATATATTATAGCTTATAATAATAAGAAAAAGATGCCTGAGGATTAAATAAATTAGTAAAGCAATAATTATTTTTAATAAATTTAATATTTGTTAAATCTTTTTTCATAAAATAACATTAGTATGGTATGTGAGATAAAAAATATGCTATATAACTGGCATTAATTCATGCAAAATGATAAAATAACTACAATTACACAGTTGACAGGAGAATTTTAGATGGACAATAATTTTTATCAAAATAACAATCGAAATAATAATGGCAACAATAATGGTAATAATTCAGGTAATAATGGTAATGGCAACAGGCCTAACAAAAACACAATTATACCTATAGTAATCGCAATTGTTGCTGCATTTTTATTTATGTCACTTTCATCTTATATGACAAGTGCGTTAACAACAAAGGAAATAACTTACAATCAGTTTATAGCTTTGTTGGAGCAGGACAAAGTTGATACGGTAGTATTTGACAAAGGAAAAATTGTATTAACTTTAAAAGGATCAGAAAACTCATTTATTCAGTATAAATATTGGACAACAGATTTAGAAGACAGAGATATTTCACTGATTCAGGAATTAAAGACTAAATATACTGATGTTAATTTTAAGGCACAATTTGATAGTGGGTCACAGGAAATAATTTTCTATGTAATACAGCTTGTTATTATGTTTGCCGTATTCTATTTTATCTTTGGCATGATGATGAAAAGAAGTGCCGGTGGCAAAAATGGAATATTTGGAGTTGGAAAGAGCAATGCCAAAGTTTATATCCAGAAAGAAACAGGTGTTACATTTAAAGATGTAGCCGGACAGGATGAAGCTAAGGAATCAGTAGTTGAACTGGTAGATTTCCTTCACAATCCCGGAAAATATGCAGAAATTGGGGCGAAACTTCCAAAAGGAGCTTTGCTTGTAGGACCTCCGGGAACTGGTAAAACCTTACTTGCAAAGGCAGTAGCAGGTGAAGCTAAAGTACCGTTCTTCTCATTGTCGGGTTCAGATTTTGTTGAATTATATGTTGGTGTAGGTGCATTAAGAGTTAGAGATTTATTTAAACAGGCAGAGGAAAATGCACCATGTATTATATTTATCGATGAAATTGATTCTATTGGTAAGAGCAGAGATTCAAAATACGGTGGCGGTAATGATGAAAGAGAACAGACATTAAATGCATTGCTTGCTGAGATGGATGGATTTGATTCTTCTAAAGGTATTTTAATCTTAGCTGCAACTAACAGACCGGAAGTATTGGATCCGGCATTGTTAAGACCGGGACGTTTTGACAGAAGAGTAATCGTAGATACACCTGATTTACAGGGAAGATTGGAAACATTAAAGGTACACTCTAAAGATGTTAAGATGGATGAAACAGTAAATCTTGAAGAAATTGCATTAGCAACAAGTGGAGCTGTTGGTTCAGACCTTGCAAATATGATTAATGAAGCTGCAATTAATGCCGTTAAAGCAGGAAGAAAGGCAATCTCACAGGCTGATTTATTTGAAGCTGTAGAAGTTGTAATTGCAGGTAAAGAAAAGAAGAACAAGATTCTTGGAGCAGAAGAAAAGAAGATTGTTGCTTATCATGAAGTCGGTCATGCACTTGTAACAGCAGTTGAAAAGGATGCAGAACCTGTACAGAAGATTACAATTGTACCAAGAACGATGGGTTCTTTAGGATATGTAATGACAGTACCTGAAGAAGAAAAATATTTGATGTCACAAAGCGAACTTGAAGCAAGACTGGTTATGCTTCTTGCCGGAAGAGCAGCAGAAGAAATTGTATTTGATTCGGTTACAACAGGTGCTTCAAATGATATGGAAAAGGCAACAAAGATTGCAAAATCAATGATTGCAATGTACGGTATGTCAGATAAGTTTGGACTTATGAGCCTTGAACAGGTAGAAAATCAGTATTTAGGAAGAAGTACAAGTTTAAATTGTAGTGAAAAGACAGCTTCACAAATTGAAGAAGAAATAAAGATTCTTTTGAAAGAAAAATACGAAGAAGCAAAGAGAATTCTTACAGAAAACAGAGACAAGCTCGATAAGATTGCTGAATATTTATATGAAAAAGAAACAATTACAGGAAAGCAGTTTATGGAAATTTATCATCAGTGCCAGGCTGAGGAAGCAGGACAGCAGGATGCCGGTGAAACAGTAGAACAGCAGAACGATGACAATGCAGATAGTCAGGTGACAGATGATAATCAATAATTAGTCAGATAGTCAGACGACGGATGATAATCAATAATTAGTCAGATAGTCAGACAATGGATGATAATCAATAATTAGGTAATATGAATTGATGTAGATGTAATGAAATCAATTCATATACTATACAAATAAAAGTGAATTAAATTAATTAATTCATAAAATATATAATTAAAACAAAGACTATACTTTTACTGATACGCGACACTCATATAGGACAATGAAATATAAAAGTCTTATATGGGGGAGCATATCATTTTAAGTATAGTCTTTATTTCATTAAATTGAATTCATATGCAAAATGCGTGCAATGCCGTGTCCATAGTATTGAAAATCACGCCCACAAAATCACACCAAAAAAATCTGGTTAAAGCCCCAATCGATTATTTTGCCCCATAAATAGTTTTATGATAAAATGACTTTGAAGCCTACGGATTGTTTAGTGCTACGCACTCCCACAATCCTACCCAATATTCGCATATCGTGGGAATTATCCCACTTTTTTGCTCATATTGGGGCGGGTCTCAAGGTCTTTTACCCACTTATGAGTAAGCTCATGTGGGCTTAAACCATTTGATCCTGGCATTAAATTATTAATAAGCACAAGAGGTAAACATGGAGAGAAATTGGGATTTGTCAGAGATGACAGATGGAAAATTATATACAGAAAATGATTTGGCAAGGATAGGATGCAACGACTGCGAGGGATGCAGCAAGTGTTGTCACAATATGGGAGAGTCAATAGTGCTTGATCCATATGATATATACCAATTTGCAAAAGCCGGAATCACAATGGAAGAATTGATGAGCAGGGCGGTGGAATTAAATGTAGCAGACGGTGTCATTTTGCCAAACTTAAAAATGCAGGAAGACGGTGGGAAATGTTATTTTCTAGATGAAAACGGAAGATGCAGTGTGCATTCAAACAGACCTGGTATATGCAGATTGTTCCCGTTAGGCAGAATATACGATGATAATGATTTTAAATATTTTAATCAGATTTATGAATGCCCGAAGAAAAATAAAACTAAAGTTAGAATAGATAAATGGCTTGGAATAGATAATATAAATAAATACCATGAATACATTGTTATATGGCATTATTTCCTAAAAGACATACAGCATATTTTGGAAGGAATGCAGGATGAAAAGCAAATTAAAACGATAACAATGTATTTGGTAAAATTATTTTATTTAATGCCATATGAAGTTAATGATGATTTTTACGCACAGTTTACACAAAGAATAAATAAAGTGAAAGAAGTAATAGGATAGAATGTTTAATTTTCAGGAAGAATTGAAAAAAATGCCGGAGACTCCGGGAGTGTATCTTATGTATGACTCTCACGATGACGTAATTTATGTCGGAAAAGCAGTAAAGTTAAAGCGACGAGTGAGTTCATATTTCAGAAAAGATGTAAAAAAAAGGGGACCAAAGATTGAATCGATGGTTCAGAAAATAAGCAGGTTTGAATATATTCTTACAGATTCAGAATTAGAGGCGCTCATATTAGAATGCAATCTTATAAAAGAATACAGACCAAAATACAATACAATGCTTATGGATGATAAAAGTTATCCATATGTGCAGGTAACAATAAATGAAGATTATCCAAGAATTTTATTTGCAAGAAGAATGAAGAAAGACAAGAGCAAGTATTTTGGACCATTTACAAGTTCAGGAGCGGTAAAGGATACGATAGACCTGCTTCAGAAAATGTATCACATAAGAAATTGCAATAAGTCAATAGTTACGGATGATACACTGACAGCTGATGGTGAACATAAGCAGGTGCCAAAAATAAATGGAAGACCGTGCCTTTATTATCATATAGGACAGTGTGATGGGGCTTGTCAGGGCTACATTTCAAAAGCAGATTATAGAGAAAATATAAATAAGGCTATAAAGTTTCTTGAGGGAAATTATAAAGATACAATAAAAGAATTAGAAGAAAAAATGATGAAGGCATCAGAGGCTTTAGATTTTGAAAAAGCCATGGAATGCAGAGATTTGATAAATAGCATAAATCATGTTGCCGGAAATCAGAAAATTACAACGCATCAGTTTGAAGACAGGGACATTATAGGATATGCAGAGGAAGGAAATGATGCAGTAGTTCAGGTTTTCTTTGTCAGAAATGGCAAATTAATAGGAAGAGAACATTTTTACATGAATACTGTTCCGGGTGATACAGGGATGGATATCGTAACTAATTTTATCAAACAGTATTATGTGGGAACTCCGTTTATTCCAAGAGAGTTATTTGTGCCAACAGAAATTGAAGATGAAGAACTGATAAGCAAATGGCTTAGCAGAAATCAAAACTTTATGGTAAAAATTGTAAAACCGAAAAAAGGTCAGAAAGAAAAACTTGTGGAGCTTGCAAATAAAAATGCGAGAAATCTCCTAGAACAGAATAAGGAAAAATACAGAAGAGAAAAGCAAAAAACAATCGGAGCCGTAAAAGAAATTGAAGAATTGCTAAATTTAACAAATATTCATAGAATGGAAGCCTACGATATTTCTAATACTAACGGATATGAATCAGTAGGCTCGATGATAGTTTATGAAGATGGGAAGCCAAAAAGAAACAGTTATAGACGATTTAAAATTAAATGGATAAAGGGCGCTGATGATTACGGAAGTCTTGCGGAAGTTCTTACTAGAAGATTTTCCCATGGATTAGAGGAAAGAGAAAAAATGGATGAAGACGGAAGAGATTATGAACTTGGAAGTTTCAGCAAATTTCCTGATATTATTATGATGGATGGTGGAAAAGGACAGGTTAATGTTGCCCTTGAAGTGCTTGATAAACTTCATTTGAACATACCGGTATGTGGAATGGTTAAGGATGATAATCATAGGACAAGAGGGCTATATTATAACAATATAGAAATTCCGATAGACAGAAATTCGGAGGCATTCAAATTAATTACAAGAATTCAGGATGAGGCACATAGATTTGCAATTGAATTTCACAGAAGCCTTAGAGGTAAAAAACAGGTTAAATCTATTCTTGATGACATCCCGGGAGTTGGTCCGGCAAGAAGAAAGGCTCTGATGCAACATTTTAAATCGATTGACAATATAAAAGAGGCATCATTAGAAAATTTAGAGCAGGCACCTTCTATGACAAAAAATATTGCAAAAAGTGTTTATGATTTTTTTCATTAAATTAGTGTACAAAGAGTGTTTATGATGTTAAAATCTAGGAAGAATATATTACGGAAATAGTAAAAAAGGGCTTAAGAATAGGTTTATGCAACATATTCTTATGTGAAATAAAAAATAGGAGGAACATAGATATGGCAAAAGTAAAGTTTTCAAAAATAATAGAAAATTATAATCTTAAAAATTATATACCGGAAATTGATACTAATAAGATAATGATAACAATTCCGGAAGTAAACAGACCGGCTTTGCAGTTAGCAGGATTCTTTAATCATTTTGATAAAGAACGTGTACAGATTATAGGAAATGTTGAGTGGGCATATATTTCAGAAATGACTCATGAGAAACGTATTGAAATGTATAACATGTTAATGACAAGCGGAATACCTTGTTTAGTAATATGTCAGGGAATTGAGCCGGATGAAGATTTGATTGAGGTAGGACGAAAGAATGGAGTACCTGTTTTATCAACAGATATGACAACGTCAAGTTTTTATGCTGATTTGACAAGATGGCTTAATGTAGAACTTGCACCTTGTATTTCAATTCACGGAGTTTTAGTTGATGTTTATGGTGAAGGTGTTTTGATTATGGGTGAAAGCGGAATTGGTAAAAGTGAAGCTGCCCTTGAACTTATTAAAAGAGGACATCGTCTTGTAACAGATGATGTTGTAGAAATAAGAAAGGTAAGTGAAGAAACATTAATTGGAACTTCACCTGATATAACAAAGCATTTTATTGAACTTCGAGGAATAGGTATTATTGATGTTAAGACTTTGTTCGGTGTTGAAAATGTTAAAGATACACAGAACATTGACATGGTAATAAAATTAGAAGAATGGAACAGAGAAAAAGAATATGACCGTTTAGGGTTAGAGGACCAGTATATTGAATTCCTTGGAAATCAGGTTGTATGTTACTCAATACCTATAAGACCGGGTAGAAACCTTGCGGTTATTGTAGAAGCAGCGGCAGTTAACCACAGACAGAAGAAGATGGGTTATAATGCAGCAAGAGAACTTTATAACAGAGTTCAGAATAACATTATGAAAAAAAGTGAAGAAGAAGATGATTAGGAGGAAAATAAAAAAATGAAGAATTATTGTTTTGGCATTGATGTGGGAGGAACAACAGTAAAGTTAGGACTTTTCAGCACAGCAGGAGAACTTTTAGACAAATGGGAAATTACTACAAGAACAGAGAACTTTGGTGAAAATATCCTCTCAGATATTTGCGAGGCAATGGAGGCTAAGTTAGCAGAAAAAGAAATAAGCCTTGATGATATCGAAGGCGTAGGAATCGGACTTCCGGGACCTATTACAAATGACGGAACAGTTCTTCAGTGTGTAAACCTCGGATGGGGAACATTTAATGTAGAAGAAAAGTTATCTGAAATGTTCAGAGGAATAAAGGTTAAGGCAGGAAATGACGCTAATGTTGCAGCTTTAGGAGAAGCATGGCAGGGTGGCGGAAAAGATTATGATGATATCGTAATGATTACACTTGGAACAGGTGTAGGCGGTGGAGTTATAATTAATGGAAAGATTCTCACAGGCTACAATGGTGGAGCAGGTGAAATTGGTCATATGCATGTAGATGATAATGAAACAGACAGCTGTAATTGTGGAAGAAAAGGATGCCTTGAACAGTTTACATCAGCAACAGGTGTTGTAAGACTTGCAAAACGCTTAATGAATAATACAGATAAAGAAACAAAGATGAGAGAATTTGGAGAAAACATCACAGCTAAAGATGTATTTGACCTTGCAAAAGAAGGAGATGCAGGAGCAAATGAAGTTGTTGAAACAATGGGTACATATCTTGGAACAGCAATGTCACATATCGCAGTAGTTGTAAATCCTCAGGCATTTATCATAGGTGGAGGTGTTAGTAAGGCAGGACAGTTCCTTATTGATGCTATTAAAGATAAATACCGTGAAACATGTTTTGCAGCATGTGGTGACGCAGCAGTACATCTTGCAACATTAGGAAATGACGCAGGAATGTATGGTGCAGCAGCAATGATATGTAAATAAATATCAGTTTTTATAAAGTAGATTTGCAGCAAATGTTAATCATAAATGTATTTTTTTGTGAATTTAACATATTTGCCTTTAAATCTAATATAGAAACATAATCAAAATAGTTGAATGGAGATTTTTTCAATGAATAAAAGTCTGGAAAACAGATTAAAATTAATTGCCGGTGATAGTAATGTGCGATGTGATGAACCGATGAGTTCACACTGTACATTTAGGGCCGGAGGAACTGCAAAATACTATGTAATCCCTGATGAATATAAAAAAGTCAGGGATGTTCTGCGTTTATGTGTAGAAGAAAATATTCCATATTATGTCATTGGAAATGGAAGTAATTTATTAGTACAGGATGATGGATTTGATGGTGTGATAATTGAAATTGATTCTGCATTAGCGAAAATAGAAATAAATGGAAATGAGATAGTTGCAAAGGCAGGAGCCAAATTATCTAAAATTGCAGTAAAGGCATTAAACGAAAGCCTGACAGGATTTGAATTTGCCCATGGAATTCCGGGAAACTTAGGTGGAGCGGTAACGATGAATGCCGGTGCATATGGTGGGGAAATGAAGGATGTTCTTAAGTGGGTTAAGGTACTTGATAATAATGGAGAAATGAAAACTCTTAAAGCAGAAGAACTAGAGTTAGGGTATAGAACAAGTATTATTGTAAAAGAAAAAATGATAGTACTTGAAGCATGCATTGAGTTGCACGAAGGCAACAGAGATGAAATAGAAATGCATATGAAAGAATTAATGGCTAAAAGAAAAGAAAAACAGCCTTTAGAATACCCAAGTGCCGGTAGTACATTTAAAAGACCGGAAGGATATTTTGCAGGCAAATTAATTCAGGATGCAGGATTAAAGGGCTACCGTGTAGGTGGTGCAATGGTATCTGAAAAACACAGTGGATTTGTAATTAATTATGATAATGCAACAGCAACAGATATCATTAATTTGATGAAAGATGTGAGAAAAAAAGTATACGAAGAATTTCAGGTGACTCTGGAACCGGAGGTTAAAATATTACCGGCTGTTAAATGGTAATAAAATGAAAGGACAATTATGAGATTTGTTATAGTTACAGGAATGTCAGGCTCAGGTAAGATAACAGCACTTAAAATCTTAGAAGACAGCGGCTATTATTGTGCAGATAATCTTCCTATAGAACTCATAGGAACGTTTGCTGATTTAGTTTATAGTCAGACGAGTGAAGTTAACAGAGTAGCCATAGGTGTGGACATTCGTAGTGGACAAAATTTGGGCAAAATAAATAAAGTTCTTGAGCAAATGAAAAATAAGGGTCAGGAATATGAAATTTTATTTTTAGACTGTAGTAAAGAAATGCTCATCAAGCGATTTAAAGAAACAAGAAGAGCTCATCCTATGGGTGAGAATAAAAGTGTTGCCCACGGCATAAAAGTTGAGCAGGAAAGGCTTGCTTTCTTGCGTGAGCAGGCGGATTACATCATAGATACAAGTAATCTGCTTGTAAGAGATTTGCGCGTAGAATTGGAAAAAATATTTGTTCAGAGTAAAGGGTACAAGAATCTGTTCATATCGGTATTGTCATTTGGTTTTAAACATGGAATACCGACAGATTGTGACTTAGTATTTGATGTAAGATTTTTGCCAAATCCATATTATGAACCGGAGCTTAAGCATAAAACAGGGCTCGACAGAGAGGTACAGGAATTTGTTTTAAATGCAGATGTAACTCAGGTATTTCTGGAAAAATTAATTGATATGGTAAGATTCCTTATTCCAAATTATATCGCAGAAGGAAAAAATCAGCTTGTAATTGGAATTGGATGTACAGGAGGACACCATCGTTCAGTAACAGTTGCAGGAGAGCTATATGCCGCACTTGATGTTGAAGACGCCCAATATGGAATAAAAATATCACACAGAGATATTAACAGATAGTTGTTTTAAAAACAAAAATAAAATAGCTGTTAAAAGACGGAGATATTTTAATGACAACATAATTAATAGATGTTAGCAGACAAGAACTTTTTAGTAGGAGTAAAAATGTCATTTTCAAGTGAAGTAAAAGAAGAATTATCGAGGCAAATGAGTAATGCACAGCATTGTAGAATTGCTGAAATTGCCGCGATTACAAGTATGTGCGGGAATGTAATTATTTCCTGGGATAACAAATATTCTATCAAGATGAGAACTGAAACATTGGCTGTTGCAAGGAAGTATGCAAATTTAATAAAAAAATCATTTAGAATAAAACCTGAAATTTCCATAAGGACAAGTGCATATTCTAATAAGTCAAGAACATATACTGTTAATATAAAGAATCATGAGGAAAGCCTTAAAATACTTCAGGCAACAAAATTAGTCAATAATGATGGTGATATTGAGGAAATATTGTCAGTACAAAATAATATAGTAATAATGAAGAATTGCTGTAAAAGGGCATTCCTTAGGGGAGCATTTATGGCAACAGGATCAATTAATGACCCTAACAAATCGTATCATTTTGAGATAGCATGCAATAATGAACTTAAGGCTAAACAGATACTGGATATACTGAATATTTTTAATATTGAGGGAAAAACGGTTGCAAGAAAGGGTAATTGTGTGGTATATATCAAAGAAGGCGAAGGCATAGTGGATGTTTTAAATGTTATGGAAGCACACGTTGCTCTTATGAAAATGGAGAATGTAAGGATTCTTAAAGGTATGAGCAACTATTATAACAGACAAGTTAATTGTGAAGCAGCCAATATTAAAAAAACAGTTAATACGGCATGCAGACAGATTGATGATATCCAATACATAATAGATAAAGCAGGCATAGATTATTTGCCGGGTAAACTTCAAGATATTGCCATGGTGAGACTGGAGAATCCGGACTCTTCATTGCAGGAACTTGGTGGATTGCTTGAGCCACCACTTGGAAAATCAGGAGTAAACCACAGATTACGCAAAATAAGCGAAATCGCAGACGATTTAAGAGGTAATACCCAGGGAGGATTAGATCAATGACGACAAAGGACATAACAATAGGAATTCAGACAGGATTGGAAGCAAGACCGGTAGCGGTATGTGTACAGGTGGCAAGTCAGTTTCAGAGCAAGATTTATGTAGAACATGGAAATGTTAAGGTAAATGCAAAGAGCATCATGGGAATGATGACATTAGGACTTGCATCAGGTGAAACAGTTACTGTAACAGCTGACGGTGAGGATGAAGTTCAGGCTATTGACAAAATCGAAGAATATCTTAGCAATAATGCAGAGTAAGATATATTAATATTAGAAAGATAAATATATATATATAATTATTGGTAATAGGATAAATAAAAAGATGCTGTTGTGTTGAACGCGACAGCATCTTTTTATTTGAAAATTATAACTCTTTGTCAAGTGTAGTGCTGTGCAAAAGTCACCTCGAAAATCGTTCCCCCAGTCTTGCCTGATTTGATACAAATACTGCCATCATGTACTCTAACGATTTCACGGACAAAAGCAAGACCTAGCCCTACGCCACCCAGCTCCCGGCTTCTGGATTTATCCACACGGAAGAATGGCTCGA